>Ga0209573_1000157_pt1 | contig 172536 bp, 87 predicted proteins | sample TNRBio252014_DNA_FD_185870 | JGI IMG/M metagenome (GOLD analysis project Ga0209573, IMG submission 185870) | Wastewater treatment Type I Accumulibacter community from EBPR Bioreactor in Madison, WI, USA - TNR Reactor_6/25/2014_ DNA (SPAdes)... | ecosystem: Engineered > Bioreactor > EBPR >...
CACAAATAAAAGTATCCGAAGGCACCAAGCGCTTCGCAGAGCGGATATACGCTGCCGCTCATGATGGGAAGCTACCTTCAGAAATAATCAAAGAAGAACGCCAGCGTGCGGAAGAAGAACGCCGGCGCGCGGAAGAAGCCGCTCGTCAGTTAGAAGCCGAACGGCAACGCATCACGGAAGAAACCATCCTTCGGATGAGCCAACAACTCGCCATGCCTACGGCACAGATCGCAACGGCCTTGGATGTATCCGCAGAGGTGGTCGAAGCGGTACTGCTGCGTCATTTGGGGTAGTGAGCGGGAGTAGCCCGTGAACATAGCCAAGATTTGTGAATCTTGACTTGCTCTTAGGCTGTATCTGCGTTTTTTGCCTGGCCAGCCGAAAAAATAGCGGCGCCAATTTTTCACTTATCCTGACTTGGGGAACTATAGACTACAGCATTCGCCGGGGTTACTCAGGCTGGTCGGTGGCTACGAAGAAAATGCGCTCCTAACCAAGAACGTGCCCCCGTGTTGTGCGGGAGGTAAATATTGAATCTTATATTTTATACCGCCGTTGGCAGGTTTTGCGCACGGAGGCTCGCACAAACCAGCAGTTTATGCACAAAAATTGCCAGCGCAAACTATAAATGATAAATGTCTACAATCAAGTCGCTTGCCACCACGCCGCTGCGGAGCCGCGTGAGGGGGTGCAGCGGTATGGCCGCGACCCCAAGGGAGGTTTACCCGACCGACGGGGTGGGCCATAATAGCGGAACACGTTTACCCGGAAGAGCGTAGCGAAGACGCGGCGACCCCGCGCGCTTACCCACCCGCTCTGGCGCCCTTAGGCGCTATACAGTTGCCCGCGCGCGGGGGCACGCCCAAAACAAACCCCTGCAACCCTCATACCCCTTGGCTTGGAGAACCATATTGGTAGAAGTATAAAAGGACTATCGCTTTAGAACTCCGCTGTGCGGGGCGCGCGGGGGAAGGGGATGACGTCGCGGATGTTGGTCATGCCGGTGATGAACAGCACCATGCGCTCGAAGCCCATGCCGAAGCCTGCGTGGGGGCAGCCCCCGAACTTGCGCAGGTGGAGGTACCACCAGAGGTCTTCCTCGGGCAGGCCCATTTCGTGGATGCGACCCAGAAGATTGTCGTAGCGCTCTTCGCGCTGCGAGCCGCCGATGACCTCGCCAATGTAGGGGAAGAGGATGTCCATAGCGGCTACGGTACGGCCCGGCTCGTCGGGCTGTTGGTCGTTGAGGCGCATGTAGAAGGCCTTAATGTCGCGCGGGTAGTTGCGCACGATGACGGGCTTCTGAAAGTGCTTTTCCACCAAGTAGCGCTCGTGCTCGGCCTGGAGGTCGGCGCCCCAGGTGGGCTCAAACTGGAATTGCTTTTTCTTGAAGGGCTTCGACTCGCGCAAGATGTTGACGGCCTCAGTGTAAGTGATGCGCTCAAAGTCATTGTCTACAACAAAGCGAAGCATCTCCAGCAAGCCCATGGGGCGGCGCTTGTCCTGCGGCAGTGCTTTTTCCTCCTCCTGGATGCGCTGATCGAGGAAGGCGAGGTCGGCGGGATGGTGGTCGAGCACGTAGTTGATGAGGTACTTGACGAAGTCCTCAGCGAGGTTCATGTTGTCTTCGATGTCGAAGAAGGCTACCTCGGGCTCAATCATCCAGAACTCGGCCAAGTGGCGGGTGGTATTGGAGTTTTCAGCCCTGAAAGTGGGGCCGAAGGTATATACTTTGCCTAAGGCCAAGGCGGCAATTTCGCCCTGTAGCTGCCCGGATACCGTGAGGTTGGTGGCTTTGCCGAAGAAGTCCTCCGACCAGTCGACGTGGCCGTCTTCGGTGCGGGGCGGATTGACGGGGTCAAGGGTGGTTACGCGGAACATCTCGCCGGCGCCCTCGGCGTCGCTACCGGTGATGATGGGCGTGTGCATGTAGTAGTAGCCGCGGTCGTTGTAATACTTATGGATGGCGTAGGCCACGGCATGGCGGATGCGGAATACCGAGCTAAACGTATTGGTGCGCATGCGGAAGTGGGCGTTCTCCCGCAGGAACTCCATCGTCTGCCGCTTGGGCTGAAGCACATATTCCTCCGGGTTGCAGCCGCCGAGGATTTCCAGCTCGCGGGCCAGCACTTCCATGGTTTGGCCGGCGCCCTGGCTGGCCGTCAACTGCCCGGTGACGCGGATAGCCGAGTGGAAGTCGATCTGGCGGAGCAGGTCTTCATCGAAGTTTTCAAAGTCGACAACCACCTGTAGCGTATCGGCGCAGGAGCCGTCGTTGAGGGCTATAAAACGGCGCGAGCGGAAGGCGCGCACCCAGCCCATGACGGTTACTTCGGTGTCGAAGGGCGGGTTTTGCAGCAGCTTGCTGATTTCTGTCCGGCGAATCATACGTAGCGTGTTTTCCTGGTCCTTTGATTTTGAGCGGCGAAGATAGGAGTTTTTCATCAGACTGAAACCATCTCCTCTTCCTCTTCTTTGATGTCGATGAGGACGTTGGCTTCATTCGTAGACAAATAGCTGTATATGGCCGGAATAACGTACAGGGTGAGCAAGGTAGAGAACACCAGCCCGCCTACCACGGCTATGCCCATCGATACACGGCTTTCAGAGCCTGCGCCCAAGGCCAGCGCAATGGGCAGGGTGCCCAATATGGTCGACATACTCGTCATGAGGATGGGCCGGAAGCGGCTGGCGGCGGCCTCCAGAATGGCTTCGCCTTTGCTGAGGCCCTGTTCTTTGCGCTGGTTGGCAAACTCTACAATGAGGATGCCGTTTTTGGCCACTAAGCCCACCAGCATGATGATGCCGATCTGGCTGAAGATGTTGAGCGTTTGATCCCAGTACCACAGCGACAGCACCGCGCCGGCCAAAGCCAGCGGCACCGTAAACATAATGATGAAGGGGTCGCGGAAGCTCTCAAACTGAGCCGCCAGCACTAAGTAGATGAGCACAATGGCCAACAGGAAAGCAAAGCCAAGACTGGAAGAGCTCTCGGCAAAGTCTTTTGACGAGCCCGAGAGCGAAGTCAGAAAGCGGTCGTCGAGCACCCGGTCGGCAATGGCTTCCATAGCGGCTATGCCGTCGCCTATGGTTTTGCCTTCCACCAAGCCGGCCGATACCGTAGCGGAGGCAAAGCGGTTGTAGCGGTACAGGGTAGGAGGCGTGGTTTTTTCTACCAGCGTGACCAAGTTGTCGAGCTGTACCATCTGGCCCCGCTGACTGCGCACATACAACGAGCGCACATCCACGGGCGAGTCGCGATCTTCCCGCTGCACCTGCCCTATGACCTGGTATTGCTTGCCGTTCATAATGAAGTAGCCAAAGCGTTGGCCGCTAAGCCCCAGTTGCAGGGTCTGGCCCACATCGGCCATAGATACGCCTAAGTCGCGGGCCTTGTTGCGGTCGATTTCGATGCGAATTTCGGGCTTGTTGAATTTCAGGTCCAGCTCCGATACGTTGAAGATGGGTTCTTTGCCCACTTCTTCCATAAACTTAGGCAACACCTCGCGCAGTTGCTCCAGCGTGCCCGCCTGTATCACAAACTGCACGGGTAGCTCGCCACGGCTGTTGCCTATGGTTTGGAGTTGGGAGAGGAAGGAGCGGGCGCCGGTAAGCGAAGCAATCTGGGGCGCCAGCTTGGCCAGCACTTCCTTCTGGGTAAGGGCGCGCTCGTCGGCGTCTTTGAGGATGATGTTCAGAGAGCCCGAGTTGACGGAAGACGAAGCGCCAAAGCCCGGCGACGTAACGGATATTACCCCCGCCAGCTCATTGTCGGCCCCCTTGCGCACTACGTCTACCAACTGGGTCATGTAGGCGTCCATGTATTCAAAGGTAGCCCCTTCCGGCGCTGTCGCAAACCCCCTCAATCGGCCGCGGTCTTCCAGCGGCGACAATTCGGAGGGTAGCCCCCGCCCCAGAGTGTAAATGATGGCCCCCGAAATGATCATGATCGCCCACCCTAACCAGCGCGCCCGCATAAAGGCGTGTAAACTGTTGCTGTATATTTTGTTGAGGCCCACGAAAAACGGCTCCGTGACGCGATAAAACCAAGGCTCTACCGCCCGCTTTTTTAATAACCTCGACGACAACATCGGTGTCAGCGTCAGGGCCACAAACGATGAGATGACCACGGCCCCCCCAATGACGTAGCCAAACTCCCGGAACAGCCGCCCCGTTATGCCCTGCAAAAACACAATGGGCAAAAACACCGCCACCAATGCCACCGTAGTGGCAATAACGGCAAAAAAAATCTCCCGCGAGCCCGATAGGGCCGCCTGTAACGGGCTCATGCCCGCCTCTATCTTGGCATAGATGTTCTCCAATACCACTATGGCGTCGTCTACCACCAACCCAATGGCCAGCACTATGCCCAGCAGCGTAAGCACATTGATGGAGAACCCCGCCACATACATAATAAAAAAGGCCCCGATGAGCGATATCGGTATGGCCAGCACCGGCACCACCGTGGTGCGCCAGTCGCGCAGAAAAAGGAAAATGATGATCACCACCAGTACAAAAGCCGTCAGAATGGTCTCTTCTACCTCCGAGATGGAGGCCCGTATAAACTGGGTATTATCAAAGCCCATGTCCAACTTAATGTCGGCCGGCATGTCCTTTTTAATCTGCTCTACGCGCCGGTAAAACTCGTCGGCAATTTCAATGTGGTTGGAGCCCGGCTGCGGAATGATGGCGTTGCCCACCATCGGTACCCCGTCGCGGCGCAGTATGGTGCGCAGGTTCTGGGGCCCCAGCTCGGCATAGCCTAAGTCGCGAAAGCGCACAATGCGCCCTCCTTCTTCTTTTACCACTAAGTTATTAAACTCTTCCGGCGTAGTGAGCCGGCCCATGGTGCGCACCGTCAGTTCGGTATTGGCGCCCTCTACGCTGCCCGAGGGCAGCTCTATGTTCTCGCGCAGCAGAGCGTTGCGCACATCGAGGGGCGTAAGCTGATAAGCCGACAGCTTGTTGGGATCCATCCACAGGCGCATGGCATACGTGCGGGCGCCCCATACCCGTATCTCACTCACGCCGTCTATGGTTTGGAGCCGCTCCTTAAATACGTTCTCGGCTATGTCGGTGAGTTCCAGCAGCGAGCGCTGGTCGCTCTGTATGTTGAGGAAAATGATGGGCTGCGCATTAGCGTCGGCCTTGGCTACCACCGGCGGGTCGGCGTCCTGCGGCAGGGTGCTCACTACCTGCGATACCTTGTCGCGCACGTCGTTGGCCGCCGTTTCCAAATCTACGTTCAGGTTAAACTCCACCGTGATGGTGCTGCGCCCGTCGCGGCTTACCGAGCTGATGGAGCGTATGCCCGCAATGCCGTTTACGGCCTGCTCCACGGGCTCCGTGAGCTGCGACTCTACAATGTCGGCATTGGCGCCAGTATAGTTGGTCGTTACCGTAATGATGGGCGGGTCTACGCTCGGATACTCGCGTATGCCCAGAAAGCTATAGCCAATAATGCCAAACAAAATGATGGTAACCGATAAAACCGTGGCCAATACCGGCCGCTGAATGCTAATGGAAGACAGACTCATGGACGTAGCTTGTACTGCGCATCGGCAGGTTTTGTGCATCGAGATTCGAACAAACGCGGTGAACTTATACACAAAACCTGCCGCTACTAACCTGTAAATGGTGGCAAAACCAGACGTTACAGCCATCCAAGTCAAGATTCATAAATCCTGGCTTGGAGAACCATAATCAAATGTCTGTACAACAAAAATGAGTAAAATGGCTAAAAGGTTGCCCTTCGCAGGAGTAAAATGCTGCCAAAGGAGCCGGATTTGCTATAAGGGAGGGATTTTTTTATGGGCCCCGCCGCATAACATTTACCTCCGAACATCATCCTGCGCGGCGCCGGGTGTTCCGCTCTCATGGGCTGGCATTGCATTTATCTCCGACTTTGGCGCCGGCCCGGCCAGCCCATGCCGCTTCACCCCCTGGGCCAACAGTAAGAGCGGCTGCCAGGGCTACGCCTTATATGATATGGTTTGCGCTGGCAGGCTTTGTACATACGCCGCTGGTTTGTGCGTAGTCGTTTGATGATCCAGATGAACAAGTCTAATGTACACCAAAGAAGGACTCACACCGGGGAGAGGGAGCGTGGGGCTCAATGGGTTAAATGATGTTGTGTGTAAGTAGTTGATAAATAGTTGATTGTTTTTAAAACAAAAACTTTTTTAAAAAAATATTCTAAAACACTTGCTTTATAAACCCTTTGTGTTTTATATTTGTGTTATTAAAACAATTAAAACAAACGCCAAAACGCTATTCCTTTTTTGTTCTTTAAAAATATTCAGCCATGAAAACAAATATCGAACCTCGTCGTGCCGGCGAACAAACCGGCGGGCGCCAATTGCGCAACGGAGAGACATCAGGGGAGCCAGTAATTAATTGGCCGGCATTATGGGCCCGGCTTGCTATGGGCGGTCGGCGGATATGGGTAGCCTGCCGCTATCTGTTGGGCAAGCAACCCTACCTGAACCGGGGCGAAACGTCGGGGCTGCATTTCGATGCGGCAACCTGGCGGAAGCGCTGGCAGTGGATGCAGGTCGGTATCATTGCGGCGGGCATCTATTACGTCACCCACCGGGATGTGAATTTTTCCATTCACCTCAAGGCGCCGGTAGGTCGGGAGGATAGCGGCGCCTCCCGGGATGGCAACGAGCCCGCTGTGGAGCGCATGAGTTTGGCCCAGGCGGTGCGCTTTACGCCGGCGTCCGGCCGTAGCCAAACCCCCGATGCTTCCGCCCAACAGTACATTGCCCGTTTCAGCCGGGTGGCGATGGCTGAGTACCACAAGTTTGGCATTCCGCCGGCCATAAAGATGGCGCAGGCTCTGTTGGAAAGCCAGGCCGGCCAATCGCAGGCTGCTCTTGCCGCCAATAATCACTTCGGCGGCATCATGGGGCAAGACCAGTACGAGAGCGCCTGGGCCAACTGGCGCGCCCACAGCCTGTTGCTGCGCGATGAATACAGCCAGCTTTTCAGCTTGGGCGAAGACTTGCGCTCCTGGGCCAAGGGTTTAGAGCGTATGGGATACAGCCGCGATGAGCGCTACGCCGAGCGCCTGCTGCAATTGATTGACCAATACCATCTGGATGAAATCAGCGATACAGAACTGTAAACAATCGGGGTGCTACGGCTTATACCGTTCGTCGTCTAAAAAGAGCTTCTCATTTCTCCAAGTGGTTTTTCTGTCTCCATCGGCCGCTTCCTCGTCTAAAGGAAGCGGCCTTTTTTGTTGTGATGACCAATCAATCGCTTATCTTTGCCGTTCTACTTAATCAAACGACAGACAATGACCTGGTTGGGATGGTTTTTCCTCATTGCCTATTTGCTGCTTGGCGCCAGTTGGTACAAAGTATTTGAAAAGGCCGGCAAGCCCGGCTGGCAAGCCCTTATTCCCGGATATAATTATTGGATAGCCTGCGATATCATCGGGCGGAAACCGTTGCATGCGCTTTGGATGCTATTTCCAATCGTCAATCTGTTTATCCATTCAGGTATCGTTATTGATATAGCCCGTTCATTTGGGCGCTATACCTTCCTCGACAGCCTGCTGGCCGTAGTGGCCGGGCCTTTTTACTTCGCCTGGTTAGGCGCTAACGGCGATAAGTTCATCAGTCCGGTGATGGCGCGCGAGCGCGATTATGCCGCCCAGATACAAGCTGCTAAGGAAAAGAGCAACGACAAGCTGGTGCAAAAGTTAGAGCGCGACAACCCCTTCCGCAAGTCGGCAATAAGGGAATGGGCAGAAGCCATCATCTTTGCCGTTTTTGCTGCCGGCTTCATCCGTATGTTCCTCATTGAGGCTTATGTGATCCCGACGCCTTCTATGGAAGGTTCGTTGCTGGTAGGTGACTTCCTCTTTGTGAGCAAGGCCCACTACGGGCTTCGCCTGCCCCAAACGGTGGCTATGATTCCGCTGCTGCACAACCGCATTCCGGTATTCGACCGGGAGAGCTACCTCTCCAAACCAGGCTTGCCCTACCGCCGCCTAAAAGCGCTTGAAAGCGTAGACCGCAACGATCCCGTGGTATTCAACATACCCTCTGGCGACAGTGTGTTTGTCTTCCCGGACCGCACCTGGACCATTGAGGATTTTCGTTATGGCGCCGTACAGGAGGCCAACCCCGGCTATCACGCCCGGATCGCTTCGGGCCGCAAGCCGCTGACGGTAAGACCTGTGGATAAAAAAGACCACTACATCAAGCGCTGTGTGGGTATTGCCGGCGATAGTCTCCAGATCATCAATCGCCAGTTGTACATCAACGGACGCCCTGCGGATAACCCCTCGACGCTGCAATACATGTATATTGCGCGCTTCCCTTCGGGCAACATCAATACTCAGGAGTTCTCCAACTGGGGCATTTCGTCTACCGACTTCCAGCCGCTGGATTCGCGCCGCTTTCCATCCAACTCCTACCTGCTTTATGCTACGGAAGTAGAAAAGGACAAGGTGCAGGGCATGGATCAAAACATTGTGATTGAACCCATCAATTTTGATTCGCTGCGTCAGAATCCGCTCAAGCTGTTCCCTCATGCGCCGGAGTACTACCCCAACTGGTCGCTTGACAACTACGGCCCCATCTGGATTCCCAAAGCCGGCGCCAGCATTCCGCTCACGCCTGCCAATATAGCCATGTATCGCCGCTGTATTGCAGTATACGAAGGCAACACCCTCGAAGTACGCAATGGCAAAGCGTATATCAACGGAAAAGAAACCGACACTTACACTTTTAAAATGAATTACTACTGGATGATGGGCGACAACCGCCACAACTCCGAAGACGCGCGCTTCTGGGGTTTTGTGCCCGAAGACCACATTGTAGGTAAACCCTTGTTTATTTGGTTTAGCCTCAAAGAAAACAGCTTGGCGAAAGGCATCAACTGGGGTCGTATTTTCACCAGCGCAGACAAGCGTTAGGTAGGCGGGGCTATGGCGCCGCTTTACAGCCCGGGAGGATCAATTCCTTCCGGGCTGTGTTTTTTGCAGGCATTCTATTCTTTTTTAAGAAGCAGACCATCACCATATAAAAGACGTAAAACGCCTTTTGTATTTAAATTTCACCGTTAAGCGGGCGATTATGTTGCGTTTTAGAAGAATATCTTTTACCTTTGTTATAAGTTCTTAAAAAGAATAGATTTATTTGTTCGTTCTCACTAATAATTCTCCGGATAGTACAGCACAATTTCAATATTAAACACAAAGGACGAGTGCGTATTCTTTTGATGAAGATGAATTAACTCCCGCGTTCTTTAAACCTTTAAATACTGAAAACCAAGGCGTCATAAGCCCTTAATGAAATGATTTGTACATATTTTAAATACTCACGTAAATGGCGAAAGACCACCAACTGACTGAAGAAGAGGTAGATGCACTCAAGTCGCACTATTTGTCAGAACTTCGCAAACTCAGATTTCAAATTTCTAATGTAGAGGAAGCGCTTAACAGTTTGGGGCAGGATGCTGCGCCAGCTGAAGCCAAGCCCAAAAAAGCGGGTTCTGGCCGCAAAAAAGCAGAAAAACCGGCCAAAGCGCAACGCGCAGCCAAAGCGGCTAAGCCTGCGCCGACGGAAGAAACGAGCGCTCCGGCAGAGCAAACACCTGCAGAGGAGGCGCCCAACAAGCGCCGCCCTCGCATAACGGTTAAGCCGCCCAAGCCGCTGGCGCCGGTAAAAGAAAAAGGACGCCGCGGTCGCCCCAAGTCCACGGCTCAGCCGGCAGAACCAATAGTGACATCGGATGCTTCCAAGGCAGAAACTTCGGGCGTATCAGAAGCGCCGACAGAAAAACCTCGTCGGGGCCGGAAGCCCGGCCAAACGGCCTTAGGGGGTAAGACCCCCAAGGCGGAAAAGGCGCCTAAAAGTGCAAAAGTAGAAGAAGACGCCAAGGGAAAGGGGTATCGGCTTTCTACTTTCGACAACTACATACTGGAAGCCTTGAATACCCGCGGTTATGTACTCATCAGCAGCGACCTGATTTCTTTCATAGAAGCCAAATACCAGGAGAACAACGAGCCTTTTACAGATGAAGATCTGAAAACTCGACTAAGCCGCAGCCTGCACAAAATGGTCAATCGCAGGGGGGATATCAAGCAGGTAAAGTATCTGGGGCGCGGGAACGCTTATGCCTTACCCGAATGGGTAACGGAAGCCGGCGAGACCAAGCCCAAGTTTCGGCGCAAGTAATTGAGCAAGTAACCTGAGCCGGAGCAAGCTTGCTATGTGTGTGTCAGGCAGGCATAGGCGGGTTCTGTGCAGAGAAGCGATTAAAACAGCGGTTTATGCACAAAACCGGCTAACACGGGGCGCCTGATTCTTGCTCCGGCAGGTTTCTACTTTATACCTCATCATGTAAGGCGTTCTGCCGGATTCCGATGAAGGGTCTTTTTATTTTGGTTTTGCAGTTCTCATGCCTCTTTATGCTATGTTAAGACTGTTTGTTTGGCTCGCGCTGTTGGTGATTACATCCGGCAGCATCTGCGCGCAGGTGCGTTATGAGCTAAACCCTCTTCGCGAGGGCATTTTACTTGGCGGCGGCGTTGGGCTGGCTCTGGGCGGCACGGCGTTTGTGCGCAATGTGAAACCCTACAGCCCTGAAGAAGTTAACAACCTCCGGGTTGATATACCGCATTTTGATCGTTTTGCCACCCGCCATTACAGCCTGAAGGCCGAGCACTTTAGCGACTGGATGGGGATATCTTCGCTGGCATTGCCTTTGCTGGCTTTTACGGGGCGCGAAGGGCGTCGTCAGGCGGGCGCCATCGGCATTATGCTATTTGAGGGCGCTACCTGGACGGTTGGCGTCACCAACCTCGCCAAAGCGCTGAGCTTGCGACCGCGCCCCTATGTATTCAACCAGGATGTGCCGATGAGCGAAAAGACCGCGCGGGAGGCGCGTATGTCTTACTTCTCGGGACATGTATCCATATCTGCTTACACGGCTTTTGCCGGTGCGCGCATTTTTGCCGATCTTTACCCCGACAGTCGATGGAAGCCTGTGGTATGGGCTGCGGCAGCGCTGATTCCGGCCGGCGCCGCTTACGGCCGGATGAAATCGGGGCGGCACTATCTCAGCGATGTGGTTTCGGGTTACCTCATTGGAGCAGCTATAGGTTACTTCACCCCGAGATTGCACCGGGGGCGGGATTAGGCCTCGGCGGCTGTTGTTTTGTCATTTTGCATTGCCATCAATTGAAAAGCTATGATAGCCGGCTCCAATGCGAACGCGCAATCTTATCTACTAACCGATCTTGCGCCACTGCTGGGCGCCCCGTCCCGATTGCCGTTGCCCGGAGAAAGGGTTGAATGGTTGCTCATTGACAGCCGGCAACTTACGGAACCTGAAAGTACTCTGTTTTTTGCGCTGCCCGGGCGGCATACTCACGGCCGCCGGTTTGTAGCGGATTTGTATCGCAGGGGAGTGCGGGCTTTTGTGGTTGACGAACCTGTAGCAGACTGCCCCGAGGCCATTTTCTGGCTGACGCCCGATGTAGTAGGCGCTTTGCAGCGCGTATCGGCTTTTCATCGGCAGCATTTCTCTTTTCCGGTGGTGGGTATTACGGGGAGCAATGGAAAAACAACGGTGAAAGAATGGCTCTATCAGTTGCTGTCGCCCCATTACCCGGTTTGGTGCAGCCCCCGTTCGTACAACTCTCAGGTGGGCGTGCCGCTGAGCGTGTGGGGTATGTCGGAGCGGCATGATATGGCCATCATAGAGGCCGGCGTATCGAAGGCGGGCGATATGGCCCGGCTGGCATCAATTGTGCAGCCGACCCTTGGGATTTTTACCAACATTGGCGCAGCTCATGACCAGGGCTTTGATGATCGTGCGCAGAAGACCCGAGAAAAGAGTTTGCTCTTTGGCGGGGCAGAGCGGGTTATTTGTTGCCGTGACCAGGAGCTGGTTTTTCAGACCCTGGGGGAGCAGGGAATCCCCCGGCTATCATGGTCGATAGAGGGCAGAGAGGCCGACCTCGTCATCAGGAGCGTCGTGCGCGATGGCGCCAACACCCGCCTGGAGGGGAGCTTCAAGGGCGTTAACCGCATAATTGCCTTCCCATTTACCGATGACATAGCGCTTGAAAACGCCTGCCACTGCTGGGCGCTGCTGCTGCATCTGGGGATAAGCGACGAGATGATCAGCCGGGGCATGGCAGGGTTGCTGCGCCCTGGCCTGCGGTTGGAGCTCAAAGCAGGCCGTAACGATTGCCTCATTGTAGACGATACGTACAGCAATGACCTTACCAGTTTGGCTGCAGCCCTTTCTTTTGCCGAACAGCAAGGGCAAGACCGCCGGAAGACCCTCATCCTCTCTGACCTGTTGGAGAGCGGTCTGCCACCCAAACAACTATATCCGCAGGTGGCGGCGCTGCTGGGGCGGCGTTTTGATCGGGTTATTGGTGTGGGTGAAGCCATTATTGCCCTTGATGCGGTGCTCCCTGCCCAAATAGAACGGCGCTTTTATCCTTCTACGGAGGCGCTGCTCAGCGACCTTGATTCGCTGGCCTTCCGGCGCGAGCTCATCTTGCTCAAGGGCGCCCGTGCTTATGGCTTTGAGCGGATATCCTACCGGCTGTCGAAGCAAACGCACCGCACGGTGCTGGAGATAGACCTGTCGGCGGTGAGCCATAATTTGGCTGTTTTCCGGCAGTCGCTGGCCCCGGGCGTCAAGCTGGCGGCTATGGTAAAGGCCGCCGCCTATGGCAGTGGAGGGCCAGAAGTGGGCCGACTGTTGGAAGCGCAGGGTGTAGACTACTTAGTGGTGGCTTACCCAGACGAAGGCGTAGAGTTGCGGCGCGAGGGCATCCGGCTACCCATTATGGTATTGAATGCCGAGCCGGAGAGCTTTGAGTTATTACAAGAATATCGATTAGAACCGGAAGTATACGGATGGTCGCAATTGCGTGCGCTTACGCGGCTAACCCTGCCCCCGGTTATTCATCTCAAATTAGATACGGGTATGCATCGGTTGGGTTTTGATGCCGGAGCAGAAGGCGAGGCAGCGGCGTTAACCGATTTTTTCCGGCAGCACCCCCGCATACGCATAGCCTCTTTATTTACCCATCTGGCGGCGACAGAAAACCCGACACACGACGACTATACCCATCGGCAGGTAGCGCTTTTCAGGCTCATTGCTGATGCCTTGGCTACTACCATTGACTATACCCCCCTGCGCCATGCGCTCAACAGCAATGGCATTGCCCGCTTTCCCGATTACCAGATGGACATGGTACGACTGGGCATAGGGCTGTATGGCGTAGAGGTGGATACTTATCAGCATCAGTTACTACCTGCCCTGAGTCTGAAAGCCCGGGTAGCCCAAGTGCGCGAACTGCCTGCCGGCGAGACGGTGAGTTATGGTCGCAGCGGCCGGCTCACCCGTGCGAGCCGTATTGCTACGCTCAGTATTGGCTATGCCGACGGCTTTCCCCGGGCGGCGGGTTATAGTAAGTATGCAGTGCGCATCCACAACGGCGCCGCCCCTACGGTGGGCGCCATTTGTATGGATATGTGTATGGTAGATGTAACCGACATCCCCAATGTAAGAGAGGGCGACACCGCCCTGATCTTTGGGGCAGAGCCCGGCGTAGCTCAATTGGCTCAGGTGAGCGGCACCATCCCTTATGAAATACTGACAGGTATTTCGGGGCGGGTACATCGGTTGTATATTCAGGAATAGGCTATCTGGGCGCTTTCAGGGTATGTTGCCATAGTTCTTCGCCATTGGTATCGAAAACCTGTATGAGCAGTTGGCGCGCAGTGCGTGGGCCACTGAAGGATAGCAGGCCGAAGTTGCGTTTGGTGACGAGCGTATTGTCTACGCGAAACGTATTTATGTCGGTCACGGAAAAAGCCGGCCCTGCGGTGAGGGGCGATACGGTGATGTCGTAGACCTCGTTGCCGGCGGCGTTGACGTAGCGACTGAGTTCGCTGTGGTGGCGATCGCCGGTGAGGAAGATAACGCCTTTGATGTTTTCTTCTTCGATGCGGCGCAATAACCATTCGCGTTCTTCGGGGCAGGCATTGGCATAGGTTTCATGCACGGCAGCGGTATTGAGCACCTGACCGCCTATGGCTACGAGTTTGAAAGGTGAATTGCTGGCTGCTAAGGCGTCGATGAGCCATTCGCGCTGGTTTTCTCCTAAAATGGTGCAGTCGCCGGTTTTGCGATCATTGGGCGTGCGATAGTAGCGATCGTCGAGGAGGAAAAATTCCATATCCTGGTATTGAAACCAGGTGGCTACGCCGGGCTGTCCATTGACGCCATAGGTGGGATTGCCCCAGAAAAGTTGAAAAGCTTCGAGGGTTAGATCCTTGTGTATATAGCTGCGATCGCTGTCATTGGGGCCAAAGTCGTGATCATCCCAGGTAGCATAGTGATGGGTGCTGGCGAGTAGCGGTTGAAGCTCGGGCAACGACCGGGAGTGGGTATAGCGGTGCATGATACCTGTACGCGTGTGGAAATCACCTTCGCGGAGGTAGGTATTGTCGCCCAGCCAGAGCATGAGATCGGGATGGCGATTGTATATGGATTCAAATACATTGTATTCGGCGCCATAGGGTTTTCCAGGGCGGTCGTATAGGGGTTCGTTAACGTAGGCACAACTACCAAAAGCGACGGTGAAGGGAGGCGGATCGGTTCGGTACTGCCAGTGGGTTTGGGTGCGGAAACGCAGCGGATAGGGGCGTGGTGTTTCGCGACCGTTGATTAGCAGTTGGTAGGCATATACTTTGCCGGGCAGGGCTTGGTCGGCAACCAGTTTGGCGGTATAAGCGTTTTGTCGGTAGGTACTCACTTTGGCGGTCATCATCCGGGTTTGTGGCTGGAGGGTGTCCCAGTAGACAACCTGTACTTCTGCTTCAGCTTTGGTTTGGACCCAGATGAGGGCTTCGCGCATTTCAGAATAGCCGAGCATGGGGCCCGACTGTAGGAGATCGGCCTGAGCGCTGAGGGCGCTTACGCAGGCGACAACAAATGAGAAGGCAATGGAAAAACGCATATCCGAATTTTGCCGTTAAAGTTAGGGGCTTCATGTCAAAGTATGACTGACAAACCATTAAAGGATGGTTAATTTTGGCTAAATTGGTCTTATGGAAGCAATATAGGCCGGGTTGGCCGGGTTTATTTGAGTGTGCGTTTTTCGTCGAGCAACTTCAAAAAACGAGTATGAAAAATATCCCAAAAACGGGGTTTATCACCTTTGCCTTATTTTTGTTCTCTTTGGTGGGAACGGCCCAGTCGGCTTGTTTGCGCGGAGACTGTGAAAATGGGTTTGGGCTTTGTGAATTTCCCGGAGGCGCCCGTTATGAAGGGGAATTTCGGCGTGGCCAGCTTCATGGTCGCGGCATTCTTACCTACCCCGACGGCAGTAAGTATATTGGTAGCTGGACGAACCAGCGCCGTTCGGGCCGGGGCCGCATGATTCTGGCCGATGGCAGCGAATATCTGGGCGATTTTGATGACAACAACTATCAGGGGCAAGGCGCTATGCGTTATGCCAACGGCAACCACTACGAAGGCGAGTGGGCTGCCGGTCAGCCCAGCGGGCAGGGCGTTTTTGTGTTTGCCAATGGCGACCGTTATCAGGGCGGGTTTCAGGAAGGGCGCTTCTTTGGCCAGGGGGTTATGCACTATGCCGACGGGGCCCGTTATGAGGGCGAGTGGGCGGCTAACAAACGCCAGGGGATGGGCGCTATGTACTACCTTGACGGGCAGGTAGTGAGCGGCCGCTGGGAAGATGATCAGCTTAAGGCCGACTGGTCGGGGTTGGCTGCCGTAGGCGATACGAGCCTGCTGCGCGATTGCACGCTGTCATCATGCCCCGACGGTAAGGGCAAATTTATCTACGCTGATGGTAGTCGCTATCTGGGCGACTTTATCAATGGTCAGCCTCAGGGGGCTGGTATCGTCTATTATGCCACTGGCGATCGCTACGAAGGCGGATGGCAACGCCACGGCCCGGCCGGCCGCGGGATTATGCACTATGCTGACGGCCGCATTGTGGGCGGTATCTGGGATGAAGCGAAACTGGCGCACACCCTCTTTCAGTCGCATCGGCAAGGGGAGCAGCCTATTCAGGTCGATAAAAGTCCTGAGATCAAAATATGGGCCGTTATTGTAGGCGCTGCCCGATATACCCACATGCCTTCGTTGCGCTATACCGACGATGACGCTTATCACATTTTTGCTTTTTTGAAAAGCCCCGAAGGCGGGGCGCTGCCGGATGCGCAGGTTCGCCTGCTCATTGATGAAGACGCCACCCGCGAGAATGTGCTGGACGCCATGCGGTCCGTCTTTTTGCGGGCTGACGAAAATGATGTAGTTTTGTTTTACTTCTCGGGCCACGGACTGCCAGGGGCTTTTCTCCCCGTTGACTACGATGGTTATGAAAACCGCTTAGAACACGACGAGATACGGGAGTTACTTCGGGCCTGCCGGGCCAAGCATAAATTGGTGCTGGCCGACGCCTGTCATTCGGGGAGCTTGCTGGCAGCCCGTTCGGCGGCTACCATCGAAATAGAGCGTTACTATCGCGCTTTTGAAGAAAGTCGGGGCGGCACTGCCCTGCTGCTTTCTTCCAAAAGCGAGGAGTATTCGCTGGAAGATCGCGGGTTGCGTTCGGGAATTTTTAGTCATTACCTCATCCGGGGGCTGAAGGGCGAAGCCGATAGTAACGCCGATCAGATCGTAACTGTGCGCGAGTTGTTTGTGTTTGTACATCAGCAAGTACGCACGTATACCGGCAACATACAAACGCCTACCATCACCGGCGACTATGACGAAAACATGCCTGTGGCGTTCGTGCGGAGGTAATCCGTTCCTTAGCCCTGGCAGCAAGAACCCATACTGCAAATTAACACAGGCGAACCATGAAAACGAGACGGTACTATGTATGTATAATCGCACTGCTGGGGCTCGTTCGCGCGAGCGTAGCCCAGTGTGTAGAAGGCAACTGCCAACAAGGTGAAGGCGTATTTATACTTCCCGGCGGGAACCGTTACGTTGGCCAATTTCAGCGAGGCGCTATGGAAGGTGAGGGCGCCCTGTATTATACCGATGGCAGCCGCTATCTCGGCGGCTTCAAAAATGGGCAGCCCAGCGGTCAGGGGGTGCGCATTTTCTCGGATGGCAGCCGCCAGGAGGGGTACTGGCAAAATGGCCGCCTCCAAAGCGCCGTGCAGTTAGAACTCACCCCTCGGGCAGCTACCCGAACCGGTTGTGTGTCGGGGGATTGCCAGAATGGCAATGGCACGTACGTTTTTACCGGAGGCGCCATTTATACCGGCAATTTCTCCAATGGCGAAATTCATGGTCACGGCATTTGTTACTACCCTGACGGCAGCACATATAAAGGCGACTGGGTGAGGCGCTACCCTGAAGGTTATGGCGTAAAAACCTGGCCCGACGGTCGAAGCCGCAGCGGGCAGTGGCATCTGGGGCAGCCCACCGATGAACAGGGGCGCTATGTAGACGCTTTGGAGTCGGCCGCCTCGGCGGCCAATACGAGTATTGCCATACAATCGGGCTGTTTGCGCGGCAACTGCGAAAACGGCCGGGGTTATTATGCTTATCCCGATGGCAGCCGCTACGAGGGCGATTTTTATCAGGGTCGCCCACATGGGCAGGGCACATTCAGCTATCCCAATGGAGATCAATATCAGGGGGGCTTTCGTCAGGGGTTGCGTCATGGTTCGGGGGCCCTCACTTACGCCAATGGCCAACGGGTGAGTGGAAACTGGATTGAGGGCGCCCTTCAGCAGGCAGCCCATGAAAATACTGCGGCGACGGGCTGTCTTTCCGGCGACTGCCAAAATGGCTATGGCGTTTATGTCTTCCGTCAGGGCGACCGCTATACGGGGTACTTTCGCAACAATCTGCCGGATGGCAATGGCGAAGTTATTTACCAGAACGGCGAGCGCTATGTGGGCGCTATGTCGGGCGGCGCCTTTCACGGCTACGGTACTTTTTACCGAAACGACGGCCCCCCACTGCGGGGTCAGTGGCAAAACGGCGTATTCAAAAGTCAGGAGCAGTTGGCTGTGACATCAACACCTTCGTCTCGGGCGAATCAACCTCGCGTATGGGTGCTCATTGTAGGCGTATCGGTATATCGCCACATGCCTGTACTTCGCTTTCCCGACGATGATGCGTACCGCCTTTTTGCTTTTTTCAAAAGCCCGGAGGGCGGCGCCATTCCCGACGATCAGATACAAGTGCTCATAGATGAAGACGCCACCAAAGACAATATCACCCGACAAATGCGAGAACTTTTTGGTCAGGCGGCGCCCAATGATCTCATTGTACTGTACTTCTCTGGTCATGGCTTGCCGGGCGCTTTTCTGCCCATCGACTATGACGGCCAGAACAATCAACTATTTCACACGGAAATCAAACGGCTATTAGCGTCCAGCAGAGCCAAAAACCAACTCATTTTGGCCGACGCCTGCCACTCGGGCAGCCTATTGGCGGCACGAGGTCGGCAGCCCAGCCAGGTGCTCAGCAGCTATTACGAAAACCTGGCGCGCGCGCGCCCCGGCAGCGCTCTTATCATGTCGAGCAAATCGGAGGAGACCTCTCTTGAATCAAGCGGCTTACGCCAAGGCGTATTCAGCCACTTTTTACTTCGTGGCCTCAAAGGGCAAGCTGACGCCAACGGCAATCAGATAGTAACGGTACAGGAGCTTTTTCAGTACGTGCAAGATAATGTGCGCCAATATACAGGAAGCCTTCAAAGTCCTGTTATTGAAGGAGATTTTGACCCTAATATGCCGGTGAGTGTAATTCGGTAGCGCTAATTGGCGAGCGTTATTTTGGGGCTGCAAAACTACCTGTTCTCCAACAATGCTCTTGTTTGTCTTGGCGGTCTAAAGCGCTGTCCGTACTGTTCCCTCAGTATTTTGCAGCGAGAGAGGAAAGCTTCCAACCCGTAGCTGTGGATGTATTGGATGACGCCGCCGTGGCAGGCCGGGAAGCCCCAGCCATAAACGCTTCCGAGATTGGCTGCCTGGTTGGATTGAATGACGTTCTCCTGGCGGCACCACAACGCCTCAATGACCTGGGCAAAGAGCAGGCGCTCGCTGATCTCATGGCGCTCAAAAGCCTCGCGTGCGTTTTGAGGAAAATATTGGGGTAGCTCATTCCATAGCTGGCGGCGGCCATTTTCATCATAATTGTAGAAGCCTGTCAGCTTTTGTTTGCCAGGCCGGTCGAGTTCATTGACCATTTTTTCAATGGCTGCCACCGCCGGGTGGCGTATGTATTGGCTGCCGTAATGTTCGGCTGCCTGTTGCTCATATCGCAGCGACAAGCCCAGCCCCAGTTCATCGGCTAAAGCTAAGGGGCCGCGGGGCATTCCCAGTTGTACGCCCAGATTATCGATGAGCGCAGGGGAGTAACCCTCTTGCAACAGGGTGATACCTTCCAGCAGGTAGGTATTTTGCACACGAGCGGCGTAGAAACCCCAGTCATCCTTGACGACGATGGGTATCTTTCGGATGGCGTTGACAAAATCACAGGCTCGGGCCACGCTTTCATCAGAAGTTTTTTCGCCCCGCACAATCTCTACTAAGGGTACCTGATCGGCAGGGTGAAAAAAATGTAGGCCTATATAATTTTGAGGGCGCAGCGATCCTTGGGCCAGGCGGGTGATGGGTATGGAGATGGTATTGCTACCCAGCAGACTGTACTCGTCGAGGTGTTCCTCGGCTTCCCGCGTGACCTTCTGCTTGACGTTAGCGTTTTCAAAAACGGCCTCAATGACGAGGTCGCAGTCGGCAAAGTCGCGGGCATCATCGGTGGTTATGATGCGGCCCAGAATTTCTGCCCATTCGCTGGGCTGGAAGGTGCCTCGTTGGATGTGTTCGTCCAGGCGTTGGCGCACATACTCCCGCCCGCGCTCGGCGATGAGCTTGCTCACATCTTTCAGTACGACCGACATTCCGCTGCGGATACAGGCAAAAGCGATGCCCGAGCCCATGAGTCCTGATCCGATGATACCTATTTTGCGGGGCCGAAACTTGCCATAGCCCTTAGGGCGGTTAATGCCTCGTTGTATGTCGAGGCGGTCATAATAGAACGTGCGGATCATGTTTTTACTCGCCTGGGAGCAGGCTAAAGAAGCAAATTGCCGGCTGTCGATGCGGCAGGCGGTATCGAAGTCTACTTTGGCGCCTTCGGCCAGCAGCGTCAGGATAGCCGTTTGGGCGGGGTAGTTGTCGTGGGTTTCTGCGCTGAGGGCGGCGGCCAATTCCCGGATGCGCTCGGCCATGTCGTGGTCTTTGGCATTGCCGCCGGGGATTTTGGCATTGGGGGCGTCCCAGGGGCGTCGGTATTCGCGGTTGGCCAACAGCCAGGCCTTGGCTTTGTCCATCATATCGCTGCGATTGGCGGCCAGTTCGTCGATTAGGCCGGCTTTCAGGGCTTCCTGAGGCGAGTATCGAAGCCCCTGCCGCAATATGGGGTATGCTTTCTCTATGCCCAGCAGCCACAGCAAACGCATGATGCCGCCGCCATAGGGCATGAGTCCAATTTCTACTTCGGGCAGACCCAGCCGCAAGCGAGGGTCGTCGAGGGCTATGCGATGGTGGCAAGCCAGCGCTACCTCAAAGCCGGCGCCCAGGGCATCACCGTTTAGGGCAGCTACTACCGGCGCCCCGGGGCGTTCCAAATCCCGCAGGAAAGCCTTGAAAGCCTCCGCTATTTTAAATATCTCCTGTGGATCAGTCTGTTCATAAAAAAAAACGGGGTCGCCGCCTTCCAGGAATGATTTTTTACTGGATGTAAGGATGACGCCGCGCAGCGCTCCTCTGGCTTTCTCATGCTGCAAGTGTTGTAACACAGGTACAAAAGCGCGCCCCAGCTCGTGGGTGATGACGTTGTTGTGGCTCCCGTCCATGTCTAAGCTCAGGGTCACAATGTTGTCGGTATCTCTTTGGTAGCGAATCATGAGGCAAAAAACTTACCGGGCATTGGGGGCCTGGGCGTAAAGATGAAACAATGAGCGGGCATTAATATTCAAATTTAAGGGTTTCAGAAGGATAGCCGAAGAGGCATTTTTCTTTGATGAGGCTGACGACTTTGGCCGGAGTCATGGCTTCCCAACCGCTTTCACCGGCTTTGATCATGCCAAGGACCTGTTTGGAGAAGATGTGTAAAATATCAGGATTGTAGTTTTGGACGTCTACGATCTGGCGATTTTCGAGGAGGTGGCTATATAGGAAGCGCACCCCCTCAGGGAGGGGCATGTTGGCGGCCGTCATCAGCTCAGCGCTGCCTTCCTGCATGGCCGGATAGCAATACACCCGTACTTGCTGGGAAAAGAGCTCCCCAAAAGCGGCCAAAAGGCGGCCATCCATATTTTTATAATATTGCTCGTTGAGCAGATCAAGGAGCTGGCGTACCCCCAGTACGATGCCCACTTTTTGCACTTTGTATTCCGAGAGGTAGGTTACGAGTTTTTGGTGAGCCTCGCAGTCGGATACCACCACCGTTTGGCCCAGGGCGTTGAGCAGTTCAGCGCGATCGAGAAAATCTTTTTCATCGAGCTCGCCATCGCTCCTGAGGTTGTGGAGGGTGATTTCGGTGAGGAGGTTGCAGCGGTAGGCGTCAACGTCTTTTTCTTCGCGAAACTGGTTGTAGCCGGCCTTGACCATATCCAGATTGACGAGAGTAGGCGGGCGAAAACTGCCTCGTACCACTAAGACGTTCTTTTTGTAAAGGAATTCGGAAGCATGAACGCTGCGTCCGTCGGGGCCGAACATGGCTACCTCTGACAGTCCGTTTTTTACGATCCAAAGGCTGATGAGCCGGTTGTCGATGTGGTCGAAGTCGGGGCCGCTAAGGCGTATCATGTCTATGGCTGCCCGGCCGCGCAGGCTGTCCATGAGCGACTGTAGCATGAGCTCGGGCTGCTGGTTGTATCGGTAGCAGGCATAGACGAGGTTGACGCCCAGGATGCCGATGGCCTGCTGCTGGAGTTTGTTGTCGTTGTCCAACAGGCGCACATGGAGGACGAGGTCATTGGGTTCACGCTCGGGGTCGAGTTGAAAGCGGAGGCCCATCCAGCCGTCGCCGGTGATGGTACGTTGGTAGTTGATGGCTGCTACGGTATCGGCAAAGACGAAGAAATTGGTGTTGGGCCGTTCAAAGCGCAGCCGGGTGTGCATCAGCTCGTATTCATGGTCGAGCATTTTATATAGGCGCGACTCGCAGACGTAGCGGCCGCTGGGCTCGGGGCCGTAGATGTGATCGGAGTAAACTTTGTCGTAGGCCGACATGGTTTTGGCGATGGTGCCGGCAGCGGCGCCTACCTGAAAAAAATAGCGCGCTACTTCCTGGCCGGCGCCGATTTCGGCAAAGGTGCCGTATATTTTGGGGTCGAGATTGATCTCTAAGGCTTTTTGTTCGGTTTCGAGTAATGGCCGCATAGTACCCGGGGGTTGATTACGTATGGGGCGAAGATAGGCAAAAGCCGCCGCAATTGGATATTGGACAGAAAGCGGGAAAAGATTATTTTTGCAAAATGCGAGGTTGACTGATGATCTGGCAGCGCTTGGGTTGGGCATGAGGATGATTTTAATAAACCATTTTTTCCCTAAGCATTGTTCCTGTTTTTCGTGCATTGCGGCTGGACCAGGGGGCGCAACGGTATGGGCCGGTTAGGGCTTGTGGCCAAAATGGAAATAAAACCAATGCCGGCCCATAAGAGTGTAGCACCCGGCGCCGCGCAAGGTGATACAAGGAATAGATGATAAGCGGCGGGGCCCAAAAAAATCAAACGAACACTTTTAGACAAGTACGGAGTCAATTAAATGACCCATCCATGATGCAATGGCGATATTGGATTGTACTTAGGCGCTTAACTCCTGCTGCTCCGTTCCTGTTCAATTTCCTCCAACAACGCCATCACCTGTTTTTTTAGTTCTGGCAGCACGGCGGCCAGCTCTTCTGACAGATAATCCTGCATGGGTTGAAGATCGGCAATGGATACTGCAAAGAGATAGAGCCGGGGGAGCTTACCCAATACTTGCAGGCCCTCTACGACATCGCGAAGGCCAATGTCGTGGGTGCTGAGGGCTCGCGGAAAGTCGCGGGAAAACCGGGGTTGAATGAGGCGGATGGTACCTGCGGGTTGGCCGTCGAGGGTGGCGTCGACGAGGATGACGGTGGGATATTCCTCGAAATAGTTCATGAGGAAAAAGCCGCCAGTGCCGCCGTCTACAACGTCGAGCCTGCCGCTAAGGGCAGGCCCGCGTTGCATGAGATGGGAAAAGTGAACGCCTATACCTTCGTCGCCCATGAGCAGACTGCCGATGCCCAACAGGAGCACAGGCGCCTTGGGCGCTTCGGTTGGCGTAAACAAGGGGGGAGTATTCACCGTCAGTTGATGCATAAAATCTTCAGTTCGCTATCCGTTTTGTTCTACCTCGCCGGGTTTGGCCAACCGCTGTTTGAAGCGGCCAAGCCGGCGCTGATGTTCGGCTTCTTCCTCGGCCCGCCGTTGCTCGTCGGCTTCAAAGGCCTCGTCTTCAATGAACTTCCAACCGCCGCCCATAGAGGATATTTCGCCCCGGCCTTCCACGTAGTCGTGGTAAAACACCAGATAAATGTGAACCACGGAGAAGAGGATAAAGCCCCACATGGCTGCATGGTGAAGCTGGCGGGTGAAAATCTGGCCGCCCAACATTTCCGTTACCCAGCCAAAGAGCTGTGGAAACCACCAGTTGCTGGTATCGGCATACAGGCCGAAGCCCGTAAACACCTGCACTACAAAAGCAATGAAGATCATAAAATAGATGAAACCGGCCATTGCATTATGACCTACGGAAAGGTGGTCTTTGTTCTTTTGGAGCAAAATGTCGATGCGAATGACGTTCCACATTTCCCGGAAAAACCGCAGGTTGACGGGAATAAAATTCTTCCAGGTAGCGTATTTGTTGCCCACAAAGCCCCAATACAGCCGGAACAGGAAGTTGAACAAAAACACATACGCAGCCAAAAAGTGAATGTAGCGCACCATGCCGAACCAGTACACATCTGAAGCTTCGCGCCCCGACAGTATGGCCGGCGGATTGCCAATGAGGATGCCCGTAACACAGAGCACCACAATGACCAGCGCATTGAGCCAGTGGTAGATGCGCACGGGGAGCTCCCATACATACACGCGCCGCAAATGATGGATTTTCATGGCAAATGCTTTTTCGGCTCCTATCCCACCACCTGTACGCGGCTTACGGTTGTACCTTCCTCGTCGTAGAGGTGTACGGCACAGGCCATGCAGGGGTCGAATGAGTGGATGGTTCTGAGAATCTCTACCGGTTGGTTGTCGTCGGCAACGGGGGTGCCCATCAGCGCCGACTCATAGGCCGACAGCCCGCCCTGCGGATCGCGGGGGGAAGCGTTCCAGGTGGTGGGCACCACCAATTGGTAGTTTTCGATCTTCTGCTCGTTGATGTTGATCCAGTGGGCGAGCGCACCTCGGGGCGCCTCCGCAAAGCCTACCCCCTGACACTGAGCCGGCCAGGCGGCGGGGTTGAATTTTTCCATATTAGCCATGCGGGTGTCTCCGTTGCGGATGTTGGAAATGAGCTCATCGTAGAACGCCTGCGTCCACTGCATCACCAGCATGGTTTCTAAGCCGCGCGCAGCCGTGCGGCCCAGCGTAGAAAACAATGCCGTTACAGGCACATTTAGCTTGGCTAAGGTGCTGTCTACGACCTCTTTGTACTCCGGAATGCCCCGGCCATAGCCTACCAGCACCCGCGCCAGCGGGCCTACTTCCATTGCGTTGCCTTTCCAGCGGGGCGTCTTCAGGAAGCTGTAAGCCTCGTCTACGTTGAGGTGGTCGAATGGCGGTTTGGGTCCGGTGTAGTTCAGGGTTGTCTGGCCTTTCCAGGGGTGGAGGCCCGATTTTTTGTCGATGCCCTCGTACTGGTACCACGAGCGCTCGATGTATTCCTGAACTTCGCTGTCCTCGCGCAGGTCTACGTCGTATATCTTGCTGATATCCTTATTGAGGATGGCGCCGGCCGGGAATTTGAATTTGGAGGGGTCATTGATGCCATTGGTTGGGAAATCCCCGTAGGTAAGGTAATTGCCCAACCCGCCGCCAATAGCGCCCCAGTCGAGGTAGAAAGAGGCAATGGCCAACAGATCGGGGATGTATACCTTAGAGATAAAATCGATGCCCTCTTTGAGCAATTGCCCTACATAAGCCAGGCGCTCGGCATTGATGGCGCTTACATCGTCGAGGCCTATGGAGCAGGCCATGCCGCCTACGAGATAGTGCGGGTGGGGGTTCTTACCGCCAAAGATGGCCTGGATTTTTACAATCTCCTTCTGCCACTCTAAGGCTTCCAAATAGTGGGCTACCGCCATCAGGTTGGCTTCGGGCGGTAGTTTATAGGCCGGATGCCCCCAATAGCCATTGGCGAAGATGCCCAACTGGCCGCTCTCCACAAACTTGCGTATGCGCGCCTGCACATCCGAGAAGTAGCCCGGCGAACTTTTGGCATAAGAGGATATGGACTGCGCCAGTTCGGATGTGCGCTTGGGGTCGGCGTTGAGGGCCGATACCACGTCTACCCAGTCGAGGGCGTGTAAGTGGTAGAAATGCACCACGTGGTCGTGCATATAGAGCGTGCCCAGCATGATGTTGCGCACCAACTCGGCGTTGGGCGGAATGATAATGCCCAGCGCGTCTTCGACGGTGCGGCAGGAGGCCAGCGAGTGGATAGACGTACACACCCCGCACACCCGTCCGGTATACGCCCAGGCGTCGCGGGGGTCGCGGCCCCTCAATATTTCTTCCAGCAAGCGCACCATCGTGCCCGAGCTGTAAGCGTCTACAATTTTGCCATCTTTTATTTCTGCTTCTACGCGCAAGTGGCCTTCAATGCGCGTGATGGGATCTACCACGATTCTCTGTGCCATGTTATCCGGTAGTTGTAAGCTCTTTTAATGAAGGTGATCAAATGCCTTTTGCTGGAGGGAGATACTTATTCGTCGAGCGCCTTTTCGGCGTCGCGGCCTTCTTCCACCAAATCTTTGATCAATTTGCTTTTTTGGATATTGGTTGCAATGGCGTGTACGGCCACACCGGCGGCCGTAGCGCCCAGTAAGACCTTGCCTACGTCGTCGGCGCCGGCTTCTATACCAAAGCCGGGGAAGTTGGCCATCCGGCGATAGATCGGGCCGGCATCCCAGTAGTTGGACTCTGCGCAACCGATGCAGCCGTGACCCGACTGTATGGGGTTGCTCACGCCGTCGTTCCACTTCATAATGCCGCAGGCATTGTAGGTCATTGGGCCTTTGCACCCTACCTTGTAAAGGCAATAGCCCTTCTTGGCATTTTCGTCGTCGTAGGTTTCCACAAACAGGCCTGCATCGTAGTAGGGCCGCCGTTGGCAACTGTCGTGTACCCGCTTGGAGTAAAAAGCCTTGGGCCGGCCGTTGTTGTCCAACTCGGGCATCCGCCCAAACGTAATGATGTGCACCAGCACCCCGGCCATAACCTCCCCAATGGGCGGGCAGCCTGGCACCTTGATAATGGGTTTGCCTTTGATGAGCTTGTGAATGGGCGTCGCCTCCGTGGGGTTGGGCTTGGCAGCCTGTACGCAGCCATTGGTAGCGCAACTGCCCCATGCGATGATTGCTTTGGCGCCTTCGGCGGCTTCTTCTAAAATGTTGAGCGCTGATTTGCCGCCTATCATGCAGTACACCCCGTCGGCAGCCTGAGGCACCGAACCCTCTACGCACAGCACATACTCGCCGCGGTAGTCGCGCATCGTTTGCTGTAGCGAGAGCTCGGCCTGATGCCCGGAGGCCGCCATGAGCGTTTCGGTATAGTCCAGCGAAAGCTTATCCATGATGATGTCGGCCACAATGGGGTGGGAAGACCGGATGAACGACTCGCTGCAGCAGGTGCATTCCTGAAAGTGCAGCCAGATGACCGGCACGCGGGGATTTTTCATCAAAGCTTGCGACACCTGCGCTACCCCGCTCGACTCAATGCCCATGTAGGCGGCCATCGTGGCGCAGAATTTCATAAAGTCGCGACGGGAATATCCCCTTTGGCGCAGCTCTTCGTAATAAGAAAGCCGCTTCGTACCGGTAGCGGTAGACATAAGCTGTGGTTTTTACCTGTGATGTGCCTCTTTGTAAATTCGTCCCTGCGCTGAACAAAGGTAGAAAGCGGTTACCTGCATTCAAGGTGACTTTTATAACCCGGGGATTATGATAAAAGTCACCTGAGGCCCATTTGGGGCTAATTACTTTTGCTGCAAATGAATTTTATGAAAAGGATATACGCATTAACGGCCGCTATTGCCATATTTCCATTGGCGGCATTTGCCCACGAAGGGCATGGTCACTTCCACGGTTTTGGGTTGCTGCACCACCTGTCGTCGCCCCTCCACTTTACGCCTATTCTATTGGCCTTGGGGCTTGGCGCTTACTTAGCTTACCGCCGGTACTTCCGGGCGCCGCGCTAAACCCGCAGCCCTTATGCACGAGCTATCCATTGTTTACAGCATCGTCTCCATTGCCCGCAACGAGCTGGAAAAAGCCGGAGGGGGCGCCATAGAGGCCATTGCCCTCGACATAGGCGAGCTGTCGGGTATAGAACTAACTTCTCTGGAGTTTGCCTGGGATATAGGCGTTCATGGCACCTGCCTGCAAGGCGCGGCCCTGCACATCAATCGCATTGCCGGCCAGGCTGTATGCGCCGACTGTGGCGAGGTCTTCCACAAGCCTCAACGCTGGGACGCCTGCCCCTCCTGCGGCAGTTTTCTGCATGGCATTCAGGCCGGCGAAGAGCTGCGGGTGAAGTCGCTGACCTTAGCCGAAATGCCCGTTTCCACTTAACCAAAAAACGCACTGCCATGTGTACCACCTGCGGATGTAGCCAGCCCGCCGAAGCCGTCACCGTACAACTCGTGGGCCTCAAACAAAAAGACGCCATCCTCAAAGCGGGGGGCGTTCACGCCCAACGCCAACAACGCGGTCATCATCATCCAAGCCACGAGACGGGCGTAGCTGTACAGGTAGAAGGCCAAGACCCCCAACTGCTCCAGCTCGAACTCGATATCTTAGGTGAAAACAATCGCTTAGCCGAGCGCAACCGGGGCTATTTTGAAGCCAAGAACATCCTGGCCCTCAACCTCGTGAGCTCGCCGGGATCCGGCAAAACCTCCCTGCTGGAGCGCACCCTCCGCGAGCTGCAAGCCGAACTCCCCTGTGCCGTCATTGAAGGCGATCAGCAAACGACCAACGACGCCGATCGCATCGCGGCCACCGGCGCCCCCGTCGTACAAATCAATACCGGCAAAGGCTGCCACCTCGACGCCGCTATGGTGCGTCGGGCCCTCAAACCCCTCAATCCGCCCTCCGATAGCCTCCTCTTCATCGAAAACGTGGGCAACCTCGTATGTCCGGCCCTCTTCGAGCTGGGCGAAGCCGTGCGCGTGGCCATCATCAGCGTCACCGAAGGCGACGACAAACCGCTCAAATACCCGGATATCTTCCACTCTGCTCAGGTTGTGGTGGTCAATAAAATCGACCTCCTGCCCTATGTGCCCTTCAGCCTCGACGCGCTCCGCCACAACCTCAGTCGCGTCAGCCATAATCCCCGCGTCATCTGCCTGTCGGCCTATACCGGCGAAGGCGTCGAAGCCTGGTATCAGTGGCTCCGCGATACCTTTTCATCCCACCAAGCATAAACCGCTATGTGCCTCGCTATCCCCGGAAAAATAACGGCCATCCGCCCCGAAGTAGACCCCCTGCTCCGCATGGCCAGCGTATCGTTCAATGGCATCGTCAAAGATATTAACCTCTCTATGACCCCTGAAGCCAAAATTGGCGACTATGTGCTCGTACACGTCGGCGTTGCCATTGGCGTCATCGACGAAGAAGAGGCCCTGCTCACCTCGCGCTACCTCGCTCAAATGGGGGAAATGGACGAACTCGAACCCGGCTGATATGCCGGGGTATTCATCGCGTACGGCCGTGCGACGCCATCAGTTCGCGGGCATTTTCGAGGGCGGAGGCGCTGGGCGGGCTCTGGCTGAGCATAGTGGCTATGGCGCGCACGCGCTCTTCTTCTTCCAGCAGTCGTACTTTGGTGACGGTGCGCTCGGGCGTATCTACTTTATAGATGAAGTAGTGCGCATCCGCTTTGGCGGCTACCTGAGGCGAGTGGGTGATGACCACCACCTGGTGATGGTTGCTGAGGCTCCGGAGGATGCCGCCCATTTTGAGGGCTACGTCGCCGGAGACGCCGGCGTCGATCTCGTCGAAGATGAGGGTCGGTAGGGCCATGGCGCTGGCTACCAGTGACTTGGCCACCAGCGTAAGTCGCGAAAGTTCGCCGCCGGAGGCTACGTCTTTGATGGGCAGCAGTCTGCTGCCGCGGTTGGCGCTAAAGAGAAACTGAACTTCGTCGAGGCCGGTGGGGCCGAGGGCAGACAGCTCGCGAAAGTCGATGGCTACCTGTGCGGCAGGCATGGCCAAGTCGGCCAATCGCTCTTGCATACGGGCGCCGAAGCCGGGGGCCACCTCGCGGCGGCGCTCGCTGATGCGGCTGGCCTGGGCCGAGAGGGCTTCGTGCTGGGCGTGTACGTCGCGCTCCAATGAGGCGATGTCTTCATCGATGCGCTCGAAGCTCGATTTTTGGGTTTCGAGTCTGCTTTGGAGGGCCAGCAGCTCTTCGACAGAGGCTAAGCCATGTTTTTTTTGCAGCCGATAGATGAGGTCAAGGCGCTGCTGAATTTCCATGATGCGGGCGGGGTCGTGCTCGGTAGCTTCGGCTATGTTTTCGAGTTCGTCGCCTACTTCCTGCATTTCGAGGAGGAGACCATTGAAGCGCTCGTGTAGTTCGCCGAGGCGCTTGTCTACCTTGCCGGTTTGGTACAGGGCCTGGCCCACTTCCTGCAATTGCCCGATGAGAGCCATCTCGCTGTCGCAGAGAAAGCGGAACGACTCTGTGGCGGTGCGCTTGATTTCCTCGGCGTTGGTGAGTCGGTTGAGTTCTTCTTCGAGGGGTTCCTGCTCGCCGCCGACGAGGGCGGCCTTGGCCAGCTCTTCGAGTTGGAAGGCGATGAATTCCTGCTCGCGCAGGCCTGCGGCGGCGCGCTCGCGCAGTTGCTCCAGCAGGCGGGCGTCGGAGAGGTAGTGGCGGTAGGCCTGCTGATAGGCTGCAAGCTCGGGGGCATGGCCCGCTAAGGCGTCGAGGAGGCGGAGCTGAAAGTTGACGTTGTGTATGTCGAGGGTATCGAATTGCTGATGCAGGTCAACGAGGGAGGCGCTGAGGTCCTGAAGGGTTTTGAGGTTGACGGGGGTGTCGTTGACGAATGCCCTGGACTTTCCGCTGGGCAAAATTTCGCGCCGGATGATGAGCTCGTCGTCGTAGTCGAGGTCGTTTTCGGCGAAGAAATCGGCCAGGTCGTAAGCGCCGATGGCGAAGCGCCCTTCGATGAAGCATTTGTCTTCGGTGCGGTAAAGCGACTTGGTGTCGGCGCGGTCGCCCATAATGAGGCCGAGGGCGCCGAGGAGTATGGACTTACCGGCGCCGGTTTCGCCGGTAATAATGGTGAGGCCCTCGGAAAACTGGATGTTCAGTTCTTCGATGATGGCGTAATTATTGATCTGAAGTTGGCGAATCATGGGCTCGATGCGCGCTGGCTGTTAAAAATTGAGGCAAAGCTAACAAATTGTGGGGCAACTTATAGCGCTCCCGGCTAAGATTTATCAATCTTGGTTGGGCGGGGCTATATCCAGCGGGCTTGTTTGATTTCCTTTAGGGCGCGCTCAAATTTGTCGAATCTGTGGCCGCAGCGGTCATACCAGCGCAGGCTGGCGGCGTTGGCGAATCGGGCCGGCAGAGCGCTGTGGTCGAGGATGTCGTCGTCGGTAGCCAGAAAAAAATGCAGCAGGGCAGGGTCGGCCAAGGCGTCGGCCTCGCCTGCTAAGGTAGCCAGGGTATCTAAATAAGCCGCTTCAAAGACGTAGGGCCGCTTTTTGAGGTAAGTTTCCCAGGCGCCTATGCCCCGATGCAGGGTGAGGTGGGGCTGCATGGAGGGGTTGAACAAAAACGCCGGGCAGCCATAGCGGGCGCTGAGGTAGTAGGCGTAGAAGCCTCCCAGCGAACTGCCAAAGACGTATACCGGCGCAGGCGCCTCAGCCATAAGGGCTTCCAGTGTACTTACTACAGCGGCCGGATCGGGGGGCAGATCGGGCGCCAGCAGCAGCCGGCCGGGAAAATGGCGAGCTAAGGCGGCGGATTTCCAGCCGGCGCCATCGGAGTTAAAACCATGCAAATACAGTAAGCTCATAATATCAGAACTCATTTTTGAGGATGACTTTCGTCACGTCGCGTATGAAAAGAATCATTGGGTCAAGGCCGGTAAAGGGCTACTTTTGCCCCACTTGTTGACAGAACTGTGACATCCAAACAACATAAACAGCCGTAAATTTGTGCAACTGATGATAGAACCGCCAATTTATGCTGCAACGATATAAAATTTTAACGGTAACGCACCGCCAAACGCCGCTTAAAAACATCGGCGATTTTGTGCTAAAAGCTGAGCCTCAGGCCCATTTGGAAGCCCTGCGCGCCGAATTTGCGCTCGATGAACTTTTCTACTTAGCTACCTGCAACCGTGTCATGTATGTGATGGCCGCTGAGGCCGACCTCAGCCCGGAATGGGTAGAAGCCTTTTTTTATCGCATCAACAGCGAATTGACCCCCGAAGCCATCCGCTGCCATGTGCAGGCGCTGGAAGGCGAAGCCGCCGTAAACCACTTCTTCGAGGTGGCTGCCTCCATCGACTCGTTGGTGGTGGGCGAGCGTCAGATATTGGGCCAAATGCGCGAGGCCTACGACCAATGCTTAGCCTGGGGCCTCACCGCCGACGACCTGCGGCTGCTGTTTCAGCAGGCCGTAGTGGCCGCCAAAGATGTATACGCCAACACGCGCATCGGCGAAAAACCCGTATCGGTGGTGTCTTTGGCCGTTCAGAAGTTGCTGTCGATGGGCTTGCCCACCGACGCCCGCATTTTGCTGGTGGGCGCCGGCCAAACCAATGCCCTGGCAGCTAAATTCCTGCATAAATACGAATACCAGCGCGTGACGGTCTTCAACCGCACCGTTGCCCGCGCCCAACAATTGGCCGATCTCTTCGACCAGGGGCGCGCCCTGCCCCTCGACGCTTTGGCTCACTATCGCGAAGGTTTCGACTGCATCGTCGTATGCACCGGCGCCATAGATCCCGTCATCACCCCCGAGCTCTATGCCGGGCTGCTGGCCGGCGAAGCCCCTGCCGATAAGATCATCATCGACCTGTCGGTGCCCCACAACGTGGCGCCCGGGGTGGTCAGCCGCTTTGCGCCCGCCTACATCGAAATCGAAGACCTGCGCAGCTTAGCCCAAGACAATATGGCCTTCCGCGAGCAGGAAGTGCAGCGCGCCGCCCACTTGCTGGAGTTGCACCTCGAAGAGTTCCCGCTGCTATACCGGCAGCGCCAGCTCGAACGCGCCCTCAGCCGGGTGCCCGCCGAAATCAAGGCCGTGCGCAGCCGCGCCCTCAACGAGGTCTTCCGCAAGGAGGTAGACGCGCTCGACCCCGCCGCCCGCGACCTCATGGACCGCATGTTGGCCTACATGGAAAAAAAGTGCATCGGCATCCCCATGCGGGCCGCCCGCGAGGCGCTGTTGGGGTAGGGGAGGCGCTGTTTTCTGCAAGGCAAGATAATTTTAAAAAAGCAGAGCCGGATTCGGCATAAGCTGGAGCTTGTTTTTTGGGGCCACCGCCGCGCCGCCCGCAATGCGTTGTTGCTATGTGAAAGTTGATGCCGGGCGGCGCGGCGGCCGGGCTGTCCGCTCTTATACCCGCCTTTGGGGGCGGGTATACCGCTTCCATCCCTTGTCCGGGCCGTATGCTTCTGATTCACCGAGCTTAGATTTATAAACGTTGGCTCGGAGAACCATACAGCGCGCCCCGCTGCACAAATCTGCACAGCGGGGCGGATGCCCAATAGAAATTAAACCTTGGTCCGGGAGGTGTTTTGACCCGGTCTATACCGCGCGTCGGCAAGTTTTGGGCATAGCGGCCCGGATAAGTACGGGGATTTGTGCACAAACCTTGCCAGCGCAAACCATAAGATCAGACGACTCGTTAGCGTAGAATAACCTTGCCGCTATAGCTGTAGCCGTTAACCAGGGCAACCCGATAAAAGTACATGCCTGCGCCCAAGCGTCCGCGCTGGAAGCGGTAGCTGTTGGCCGCCAGGGGCGCTTGCAACAACTGCCTGCCTTGGCTGTCGAAGAGCAGGAACAGGGCTTCAACGGGTTGTTCGCCCGGGATAACAAAATGTACATCGCCCATGGAAGGATTGGGGAATACGACTAAGTCGCCTAAGCCGGCAGGAGGCGTTTGCACATCGGTAACCACTTCGATAAAGTTCTCCCCTAAGGTGTGAAAAACAAGATCAGTCGCATGGGCCGGCTGATTATCGATTGTAACCCAGGCGCGGTTTTCGATGCGGGTATCTAAGGGTGTGCCCTGTAGCGGTTGCGCCCGGAAGCTGACGTAGGCCCATCGTGGCGTAGCAAGGGCAGGATGCCCGGCGACAGGCCCAGGCGCAGCCTCCGTTTCGAGGGTGAAGCGCAGTACGCCGCCCGGCAACAACTCAAAAATCAACGGATGGCTGGAGGCGCCTACCTGTACGCGCTCGGCATCCAGGGCGGCGTCTAAGGTGTCGAGCACTACCATGCGCACAGGGGTAAGCCCTGCCGTATAAGGCGCCTGGATGATGTACTCTACCGATACGCCCTGCTCAATGTAGTGTTCGGCGCCATAGCCCCGGGGCAAGGCCAGCATGTTCCCGGTAGCAGGCAGCTCTTCATCTTCCTGGCGGCAATAGGAGACTACAAAAGGGTTGGGGTTTTCCAGAGGGAAGAGGTTGGGCAGGCCCGGAATATTGAATCCATTGCAGCCTTCCACCGCTATGGCAACGCTACCCGGATAGGGGTGCGCCGAGGCTTGCTGGGCCTGTAGGCGCCAGGTCTGGCCTTCGGAGGCAATGGCGGGCAGATCAAGCGATTGGCCGCTGTTGAGCTGAAACTCGCCATCTTCGTACATAATTACATCTTCCACTACAATGTAGCGCAGGGGAGCGTCCATGTCGCCGGCGCCGGTATTGCGGATGTGCAGATAGATGCTGTCGGCGGTGCAGTTGCCCTCTACCTCTATGTTGGCCCCCGACCAGGCGTTGAGTGCCGGGCAGAGGGTGTCGGGGTAGATGTGCGCTTCCACACAGTGGGTAAGACCAGGGTCGGCTTCGCAGTCGAGCCTGGCTTCAAAGGTAAAGGCGCCGCAGTTGCCCGGAGCCAGATCGCCGGGGAAGAAAGCATAACCGCCGCCGGGCAGGGCTGCTGCCGGCAACGAACTTTGCGTTAAAGTGAGGGAAGCGCCGGGGAATACCTCTACCCGTACGCCGGTAATGGTTTGGGTGCTCAGGTTGCAGTAATTGACGGTATAGGCGCTGGTCTCGCAGCGCACGAGCGAAGGCGTGCCGAGGCTAAGCTGCATGAGGGGGCAGTCGTTGGCGAGCTGCACCGGGATGTGTTGAATTTCAGGTTCGTTGGATTGCAGGTTGTCCAGGGTCCAGGTGGCGCCGCAGCTCTGGCCATAGTTGAATGCCGCCGCTAAACTCACTTCCACGGCGGTGTCTTCGAGGCAGATGTTGTCGATGAGATAGTAACCTTCGGCATTGGTAAAACCTTCATAGATGGCGTTGGTTACGAGGCCGCGTACCCGCACCGTCCAGCCGGCCAACGGCAAATCGCCTGCATCTGGCTGGCAGTTGGAGAGGTTGTCTGCAAATACCAGCCCCGTTACGGCCAGGCTTGGATTGTCGATGTGGACGGTTTGCACACAGCCGGAGGTATTTCCTGTGGCATCAATAGCCGTATACAACCGCGTGATGCTGCTCAGTTGGCCGCAATCATAGGCTAAGGCTACCTCTTGCCAGGCGGTGTCAAGGGCGCAGTTATCCCAGATGAGGGCCGTGCCAAATGCCTGATTGAGGGCTGCTGTATCCATCGGGTTGATGCCGCCGGCCAGCCATGCGGCCTGAGTAACGACGGTATCGGAGGCCGCACGACAATGGGGCGCTGTTGCGTCGGGGCTGCATCGAGCCGAGGTTATCTCTACCTCTACAAGGCAATAGCCGGTATTGCCGGCAGCATCGGCGCCCCAGAGCCATACGTTGTAAAAACCCTCTGCGGTAAAATGAACCTGCTGGGCTGAAGGCATAACTTCCGATGGCTGCTCTCCTGCCTCCGCGCCAAAATAAACGGCGCTGCAATTGTCATAACTGCCGGCATCGAGCATATCAACGGTGATGGTCGTCAGGCCGGGGCCGCTTTCATTTATCCTGGCAATCAGGTTTTGATCGCATGCCATCACCGGAGGCAGGAGGTCGGAATCGCAGGGCCCCGGAGGGTTTACTGTCAACTCGCTGAAACAGCTTTCCCCGCTGTTTTGGTCTTTGACTTCCACGTAATGCACGCCCACATCCGACTCGTCAATCAAAAGGAAAGGTTCTGAAGCAACGGTATTCAGCCCCAGCAAATAATCAGAACAAAAGGGTGCGCCTTCCAAAAAATGCCCGGGCGGCAAAATTAAAGTATCGCCGGCCCCCACCGTTACCTCCTGCTGCCCCAAACAAAAAGGCCCGGCACTGGGCGACCCATCGCAGGAGTGGCTTATCTTCAGGGTTGCCGCACAATAGTTGTAATTGCCTTGCGCATCCACAACCCATAATACAATGGGCTGATTACCAATGTCGTTGTCGTCAAAAGTGAGCGACGTTGTCATATCGCTCAAGGAAGCCGGCCAATGGCCAAGGTAAAGGGATATCCCGCCGCTGCATGCGTCATAACTGTCCGTATTCAGGTTGGAAGGATATAACGTAAGGGTTCCTCCGGGGGTGATTTCGAGGGCCAGTTGCTCTACACATGCCGCCACAGGCGGCGTCACATCGGGGTCGCACTGGGCCGATACCTGCCCGGGCCATGCTGCGGCCATCCAGACCGTCAGCAGCAATAACCATTGCTTCATCATGGGATTATTGTTTTTTCGATAATGGTTGTTTCGTTTTTTCATCTTCAAATCATTAAAGAATGAGTTGGTAGTTCTGGCCAAAAGTGACAGCGCTGTCTCGTCGGGCCTGACCGCCATTGCGATCACCGTGCAAAAATGCCGCCTGTATGCCGGTCGTACAAAAACAAAAAAAGGAATTTGTAGAAGATAGATATTTATTTATCGTTTTAATTTGTTTATTATCATGGTATTATGGAAATGTAGTAGATTTGAATTGGCGTTTTTATATGCGCTGTAAGCGCTTAAATGGTAAATTTGTATGCCATACCCATCTCACGGATGCACAAAACGATCTGAAAATACCCGGTACGATGGCCAACAGCAAGCTGCAACAGCTCATCAATACATTTTCACCCGTGGAGCAACGGGAGGTACGCAAGTTTTTGTTGTCGCCTTATTTCAACACCCGGCAAGACCTGACTGCCCTCTACGAGCTGTGGGCTACCCAGCCTGCGGCCGATAAAGAAGCGGGCTGGGCTGCTGCCTGCCCGGGCCAGGCCTACGACGACCAGAAGATGCGCCTGCTCATGAGCTATCTGCTCAAGTTGCTGGAGCGCTACATCTCCATACGCGAAGCAGAAGCCAATGAATCTGCCATGCAACTCCACCTTGCTGCGGGCTACCGCAGGCGCGGCCTCACTGAGGCTTTTGAGCGGGTTGGCGACACGGCCCGCAGGGCGCTGGAAACCCAGCCCCACCGGGATATAGGCTACTACCAACAGCGCTACCAATTGTTATGGGAAGAATACCAGGCGGCGATGATTGAAAAACCCACCGAGGTAGACCAGCCGCTGCGCCAACTGGCCGAGATGGCCGACGTAGCCTACTTGGCTGCCCGCCTGCGCCTCATCTGTCTGTCGGCAGCTCAGCGAGGGGTGTATCGGGCTGAGGAAGGGTCGCCTCAGGATGAGCAGATCATCGCTCTGGCCGAAAGCCATACCTGGCGCGAACTTCCCGCCATAGCCATCTATCTGAACTGCTACCGCATGTTGCGCCTGCCTGAGGAAGAAGTTCATTTTCAGGGGTTTAAGGATGGATTGCTCCGGCATGGCGCGCTCTTTGTACACGAAGACGTGCGCGGCCTCTATCTGTTGGCCATCAACTACGGCATCCGCCAGATCAATAATGGTCGCAAGCAATACTCTGCCGAGGTACTCGACCTCTATAAAGCAGGCTTAGCCAACGGCGCGCTGCTCGAGAACGCTGCGCTCAGCCGCTTTACTTTCCACAACATCGTAGCCGCCGGCTTGCAATCGGGCGAGCTCGATTGGGTTGAGCGCTTCATCCATCAATGGCAGAGCCGGATCGAACGCCCCTATCGCGAGAGCTCCTTCAGCTTTAACCTCGCCCGATTGGAGTATGCGCGTAAGCATTACCCGGCTGTGCTCTCGCTCCTCCAGCACGCCAATTACCGCGACCCCCTCCTCAATTTAGCGGCCAAAACCCTGCTGCTCAAAACCTGGTACGAACTCGGCGAATGGGATCTGCTCCAGTCTCATCTCGATGCCATGCGCTCCTACATACGCCGCAAGCGGGTTATCGGCTACCACCGCTCCAACTACCTGAACGTGCTGCGTTACGCCCAAAAACTCATTAATCTCAACGCCAACGACAAAGAAGCTGTACACCGCCTCGCTGCCGCCATTGCCAAAGAGGAGACGCTCTCCGAACGCGAATGGCTGTTGCAATGCGTTGTGGGCGTATACTAGCGTGTTGCAGCGCCACCCGCTGTTGCACCTTACCTGCCGAAAGAGGTACACGCTGCCGGGCAGGTTGCAGGCAGCGTATTGTTGGGCGTATTCTTTAGCGGCCCGCGCTTCTCGCCAGGGCGTGCGGCCCGCGCAAGCTGCCTGGAAGGTGGCTGAGGCACGAAGCCAGCCCCCGCCCCGTGGAATATACGCTTCGCTATTGCACGGGGCGGGGGCCGACCGCAAGGGAGCCTGGAAGGGAGCGACCCCGGCGGCCCGGAGTGAAGGGCCCATCGCCAGGGCGGTGCGTATGGGGCCGCCGGGGATGCGCCCAAAAGAAAAGGCCAGTGCTTTCACACTGGCCTTTTTCATGTTCATTCAGAAAAAATTATCGCTGTAGCACCACCCGCTGCTGCGCCTCGCCCACCCGGAAGAGGTAGACGCCGTCGGGCAGGTTGCTCATGTCAACGGGCATGGGGCCTGCGGCCTCGTCCAATTCCAGACGACGTACACGGCGGCCTTGGAGGTCGTATACTTCCAGCAGGGCGGGCTTGCCGGCCCAGGGCGTGAAGTCTACGGTAATTTCACCGGAGGTGGGGTTGGGGAAGAGGTTGAGGTTAGCGACTTCGAGGCCGGAGTCCTCGGTATTGGCTGCCGGCAGGTAAGCGTTGGAGGTGACGATTACGTTGGCGAAGGTAGCGGATACGGTACTGTTGGCTTGCCCGTTGGTAACTACCAGGCCCGCCTGGATACAATTCGGCAAGTCGTTGACGATGACGGCAAAGACCTGAGACCACGAAGCGCCATTGGCCGATACATAGCCCACAAACTGGTTGCCCTGCCGCAGAATGCGCAGCCAGTATTTATTCTGGCTGGGAAATTGCTGAGGGTAAGCGGACCCGCCGGGGGTATAGCGTACTTCGCGGCGGCTGAGTGTGGCGAGGTTGGTCATCAACTGCACTTTACGGGCGCCGGGGGCGTCGCTTTCGCGCAGAGAGATGCCCGCCCAGCCGATGCCGTCGAGGCCGGCGACCTGGGCCGTAATGCTGCCATTGCCGCAGAGGCTGTGCCGGGCAAAGGCGGCCTCATCGGCCGTGAAGGGCGCCGCATAGTAGCAATTGGCGCTGCTGACGGTAAAGATGCCGTTGTTGTGGCTTACGGTATTGCCGTCGGCACAGCCGATGCCGTCGGGCTTCTCGCTCCAGCCGCAGGGTAAGCCGGCTATGGTTACCTGGCTAATACAGTTGGCGGTGAGGCCGGTCGCATCGGTAGCCGTGGCCGTCACCATCAGGGTTTGGCCCACCTGGCCGCAGGCTACGGTGGCGGTTGATAAGGTCACTGTGGGTGCGCCGCAGTTGTCGGATGCCGAGGCTAAGTTAGCGACATTGAGGGCCAGGCTGGTCTGTCCGCTGAAGGTAACGACGGCATTGGAACAATAAATCGTCGGAGGCGTATTGTCGATGACGGCGTACACAAAGCTCCAGGTGGCCGTATTGCCCTCGCAGTCGGTGTAGGTATAGGCGTAGGTACGCGTACCCTCGCAGGTGAGCGGATTGGGGCTGTTGGTGATGACGGGCGCGGCCGGCGTCAGTACTTCGCCGCAGTTGCTGGTCACGGTAGGCGGCACAGGCGCAACGGCTAAGGCCGGGCTGTTGACGGTTGCCGCCCCATTGGCGGGCACGGTAAACGGCTGCCGCTCGATGGTGTAGACATAGCTCCAAGTGGCGGTATTGCCCTCGCAATCGGTGTAGGTATAGGCGTAGGTGCGCGTGCCCTCACAGGTCAGCGGACTGGGGCTGTCGGTGATGACGGGCGCGGCGGGCGTGAGCGTTTCGCCGCAGTTGCTGGTTACGGTGGGCAGCGCGGGGGCGGTGGCATTGGCCAAGCAAGCTACCGTAGAAGCGCCATTGGCGGGCACGGTAAACGGCTGCCGCTCGATGGTGTAGACATAGCTCCAAGTGGCGGTATTGCCCTCGCAGTCGGTGTAGGTGTAGGCGTAGGTGCGCGTGCCCTCACAGGTCAGCGGACTGGGGCTGTCGGTGATGACGGGCGCGGCGGGCGTGAGCGTTTCGCCGCAGTTGCTGGTTACGGTGGGCAGCGCGGGGGCGGTGGCATTGGCCAAACAAGCTACTGTGGAAGCGCCATTGGCGGGCACGGTAAACGGCTGCCGCTCGATGGTGTAGACAAAGCTCCAAGTAGAAGAGGTGCTGCCGCAGGTATAGGTGTAGGTATACGTGCGTGTCCCTTCGCAAGCGACCGGGTCGGGGCTGTTGACGATCACCGGGCCGGTAGGTGTGATGGTTGAGCCATCGCAACCCATGACGGTCGGCGGGGTGGGGGTTGTGGCGGCGCTTGGGCAGGCCACCGTCAAGGAGCCGTTGGCGGGTACTACCGGGTTGGACAGCGTGCCGGGTATGGTGGCCACGGCTGCAGATTCGGCGCTGGTGATGTTGGCGTCCAAGTCGCATACGCAGCGCGTTTTGATGCTTTGTGCGGGGCCGTCTTGGTCGTAAATGGGCAAGCTTGTCGTCCAGCCGCTGTTATTGACATTGTATTGCAGCGTTGAGCCTGCCGGGCAAGGCGTGCCCGAAGGCGCCGTAATGCTACCTCCGCCAAGCGTACAACCGCTGCCGCAACTGCTGTTGACGATGCTCACATTAGCCGGGGCGCCGCCGAAAACAGGGCAGGCATTGCTGATGGTGACGGCGTTGCTGGTAGCCGTATTGGGGCTGGCGCAATTGTCGCTACTGGTGAGTACGCAGGTAATTACATCGCCGCTGACGAGCGTATTATCGGTATAGGTATTGCTGTTGGAGCCTACGTTATTGCCATTTTTTTTCCATTGATAAGCAGGCATACTACCCCCATTGACCGTTGTGGCCGTGAAGGTGACAGAAGTGCCAGGGGTAATGGCGCTGCCCGGGGCAGCCGTAATGGAGATACCGGGAGTGAAGTTCGGCAATAGCGAACCACAGCCGCCGGAGAGGGTTACGCCGCCGTCCCAGCCGTCGCAAGGCAGATTGGTTGTGGAACCTGCGCTTGAGTGGTTGGTGTGAATTAATTCGGCATCCGGCCCAAATTGTATCTCCCACTGGTTAAAATGCCAAACGATAATAAAGTTGCCGTTGGCCCATTTGGGCGCGCCGTTTTGACTGCCGGAGGGCGTGTAAACCCCGTTGATCTGAGCAAAACCAGAGCCTGAAACCACGATGTCGGAAGGTACAAAAACACAGGGTTGAATGTCCTCCACAATGCGCAAAGACGAAATCTGGTCGTTGATGCCGCTACCCACAAAATTCACAGTACCTGTAAACTCTACCGGATCACCTTGAAAATTGGCTTCCGGATAGGCAATTACTTTATAGCCTGGCGCAATCTGCATGGCGCTTATGTTGTCGTTGCCCACCCCTGTAAAGAGCGAGTTTACATTGTAGTCGGCCTGGCCAAAGTCTTGAACGCGGCCGCTTAGGTTGGCATCTGAATAGACGCGTACAATCTTGGGCGCACTTAATAATTCCCACTCCAGAGATAAGTTATAGTTTACCCCTTCGCCAAGCCATAATAAATCCAGGCTATTATACCCCAGGTTCATATTGGAGGGGTTTAAGACAAGCATGTTAGATAAAAGTGTTGCCGGGTTGTCGTCACTGTTGATGACACAATTATCGTCGTAGGTGTTGTCATTTCCACAACCGTCTTCCTCCCAGGCAAATGCGCCAAAGTTGATCAACAGCGGCGAGGCCGCAGAAACGACACGAAAGTTGTCGGGCAACATATACCGGCCGTCTCTGTCCATTCGCTGCCATTCGCAGTTCTTGTCATCTCCGGCGATAAGCTGAGTATAGGAAGTGGCCGGAACCTCCGGGTCAAGCGACTCTATGAAAGCCGTTACATCGTACCTCGGGTCGGGGTTTTCGTCAAAACCACACCCTCCGCCATTGTCTTGAATGCGGTACCAGGCAATGCGGAGGTTGTAAATGTAAAAAATGGTATTGGTCGCTGCCGCAACCTCTGCCTTGTCTGTTAGCGCCTTGGCGGGCCGCGGTGCGGCGGCTTGGGTAGCAATGGCGCTTAGGAGCAGCGCCATACCTAAAAAGATGCGCCCCAAAGTGGTGAGATCGGGCCCTCTTAGTGAAAGGGATTTATCTGTAAAACTTTTCATCGTGAAAATTATTTATTATATTAAATCACATGGAAAACAAGTGCAAAAAACAGGGATGCAAGGTTCATGGCCTAATTTTTGGGGTGGACTAAAGGTGGACAAATGCGCTTTGACGAGCGTATGGGGCCCGGCAATCACTAATTTTGCCTTGCTTCGTAAATTAGCATATATGAGGGCGCTACTTTTTTGTATGGTTTTACTAGGGTTGTCCTTATTAAGCGCTTGCGATGAGTTGGATCAATCGCCTGTTTCGGACACCACAAATGACCTCATTCCTGCCTTCGGAGATACCTTGTCGGCCGCGCAATTAGAGCAAGCGCTGCTCAATACCCCTTCTGCATTGCAGGACACCTTTTTTAAGCGGCAGCTACAAGCGTGCTATATCAGGATGGACACCGCCTGCCTTGGCCGAAGCATTCAGGTTTATGAAAAACTACAACCGCACAATCCCGCAGTGCAAGCCATCGGCCTGCACGTGCGCGGCTATATGCACACCTGGGCAAGTCGTTACGATTCAGCCGAATACTATTACAACAAAGCCTTGAAACTGAGCGAAACCGCTAATTACAAATGGCTTAGCGCCCGCATACTCATCTCCCGATCGGGCAACATCAGCCAAATGGGCAACATTGAGCAGGATATACGCTGGAAATACCAAGCGCTGGAATTTGCCAACCAAAGCCGCGACAGCAGCCTCATCATCAATGCCTACATGGCGCTGGCTAACTCGCTGGGGCGAAACCGGGACTACCACAAAGTCAAGGAGATCATGCAAGGGCTCATCCCCCGCGTTCGGAATAATGTCGACCTCAGCTTTTGCCACATGATCTACGCTAAAGCATTGGCAGATACCGGGCAAAGCGAGGAAGCGCTCTCGTTTATGCGACTGGGGCTACAAATGCGCTTTGATCTCAACATGCCGCCAAGCACCATATTTGAAGGGCGGTACCACATTGGGAGAATACTAAACAGCCTGGGGCGCTATCAGGAGGCGTTGGATACCCTTAAAATAGCAGAAAAACAGCTCGGCCAGGTGAACAACAGGCAAATGGCGCCGGTGTTTTTCAATACCATCGCCAAGACCTATGAAAAATTAGGCGATCTTACACAAGCATCCAAGTACGGCAAACTGGCGCTGGAGATTTCCGAAACAAGCAAAGACTATAATCAGGCACAACAGGCCGCCTTTACTTTATATACTACCGCTAAACAAACCCAAAATACAACCGCCGCCCTGTTCTATCATGAACTGTACAAGCAGAATCAGGATTCCTTGTATAAAGCCGAAAAGGAAAAGGAAATTCAACAACTCAATGTACGCTACGAAACCCGGGAAAAAGAGCAAAAAATTAGAACGCTGGAACGGGAAAAAGAACTCACCAGACAGCGTAACGCCTGGATTGTAACAGGTGTGTTGCTCCTCGCACTGGCTGGATTTTATGCCAATCGCCTTCATATAAAGCGGCGAAGGGCAGAACTTGAGGCCGACCGGGCGCGCAGCGAAGCCAAAGCCCAACAACTGGCCCAACAGGTAGAGCTGCAACAGTTAGAACTCGAAAGCCATAAAAAAAGCCTCAATGATTTTACCCGGATGCTCATCGAAAAAAATGAACAAATCCAGTGCTTCTACGAACAAATGAAACCCGAGGCCAGCCCGTCGGCAGATGTGATCCCGCTCAGCAGCATGAGAATCCTTACCGATCAAGACTGGCTACAGTTTCAAGAGCGCTTTAGCCGGGTTTACCCCGGGTATATCCAACAGATTCGCCAACAACATCCCGAACTTTCAGCCGCAGATACCCGCTTCTTAGTATTGGATAAAATGGGCATCAGCCTGAAAGAAACAGCCTCCATATTAGGCATTGGCCTCGAAGCAGTAAAAAAAGGCAGGTACCGGCTTCGCAAAAAACTGAGCTCAGCAAGTGGAGCGTCGGCATCAATTGCAGGAGGGATGGTATAGATATGCCTGATAACTATGGTTTTCCAAGCCGGGTTCATAAAACCTCAGCTTGGAAAACCCAACCTTCTCTACTTCTCCTACCGCAGCGCCTTCAACCACCACAGCACGCCGCCGCCCGCTAAGCCTACGGCCGCGCTGATGAAAGCGTTGAGCCCGTGGCCGTACAGCAGGCTGCCCGTAGCAAACAGCGCCCCATACACCAGCAGCACGCCCCCGAACATGGCCAGCAATTGCCGAGGCAGTTGGCCCGAGCCCGTAGGTTGCAGCCCGCCGGCAGCAATCACCGGCTTCCAGCCCGGCCCCTGCGGCCGTATGTGCTCGTAAAAGCGAATGAGCGTCTCCATGCGCGTAGCCGGCGTGAGGAAGGTAACGGCTATCCAGCCCGCCGTAGTGATGCCCACGCCCAGCAGCAACTCCTGAGAGCTCGACAACATACCCTTGGGCAGCGCCAGCTTGAACACCAGCGCGCACACAAACGAAATTACCAGCGCCGCCAGCTCGCTGTAAGCATTGATGCGCCACCAAAACCACCGCAAAATGAGGATGAGCCCCGTACCGGCCCCCATGAGCACAATGATGTCGAAGGCTGCCTTGGCGCTCTCTAAATACAGCGCAATCACCGCCGAAGCCGCCATCAGCAGCACCGTCGACAACCGCCCCACCTGCACCAATTGGCGCTCAGTGGCCTGAGGGTTCACAAAGCGCTTGTACACGTCGTTCACCACATACGACGAGCCCCAGTTGAGGTGCGTAGAGATCGTCGACATAAAAGCCGCCATCAGCGCCGCCAGCACCAAGCCCACCAGCCCCGCCGGCAGGAAGGTCATCATGGCGGGGTAAGCCAAATCGTCGTTGATGATGTTGTCAGCTACATGCGGGAAGGCCGCCTTGATGGAAGCCATATCCGGGAACACCACCAGCGAAGCCAGCGCCACCAATATCCACGGCCAGGGCCGCAGGGCATAGTGGGCAATGTTGAAAAACAGCGTAGCCCCTACGGCATGGTCTTCGTTCTTGGCCGCCAGCATCCGCTGGGCAATGTAGCCGCCGCCGCCCGGCTCGGCGCCGGGGTAGTAAGCCGCCCACCATTGCACCGCCAGCGGTATCACCAGCAGCGTCACCACTAAGTCGGTATTGTTAAAGTCGGGGAAAAACGACAGCTTGCCCGCCACATTCGGGTGCGCCAGCATGGCCTCCAAGCCGCCTACCTCCGGCAAGCCCACTAAGTATACCGCCGCCCAAATGGAGCCCGCCATCGCCATCAGAAACTGCACAAAATCGGTGAGGATAATGCCCCGAAAGCCCCCCACCGCCGAGTACAACACCGTAATCACGCTGGCCGCCAACAGGGTGCGCGCCGGCGGCATATTCAGCATCACGCTGCCAATTTTAGCGGCCGCCAAGCATACCGTAGCCATCACCAGCACATTGAAGATAACCCCTAAGTATACGGCCCGGAAACCCCGCAAAAAGGCCGCTCCGCCCCCGCTATACCTGATTTCGTAAAACTCCAGATCGGTGAGCACCTCCGAGCGCCGCCACAGCCGCGCATACACAAACACCGTCAGCATACCCGTCAGCAAAAAAGCCCACCAGGCCCAGTTGCCCGCCACGCCGTCTTTGCGCACCAGATCGGTCACCAAGTTGGGCGTATCCGCCGAAAAGGTCGTCGCTACCATCGACACGCCCAGCAGCCACCACGGCATACTGCGCCCCGACAGGAAAAAATCCGACGTGCTCTTGCCCGCACTGCGCGAAGCCCATAGCCCTACTACCAGCGATACGGCAAAAAAAGCAAAAATAATCCCCCAATCTAATGCGCTCAATATCATGGTTTTTCGTTTTTTTTATTATTGAATATAGGTTCTGTATTAGGGGCCCCGCCGCATAGCACCCACGCCTTTTATCACCTTGCGCGGCGCCGCCACGTCTTCGCTACGCTCTTCCGGGTAAACGTGTTCCGCTCTTATGGGCGCGCGTCCGGCGTCCTTGAGGGCCGCCAGGCCGCCCGCCCATACCGCCACGTCCGCCGTCGCTTCGCTAGTCGGCTAAATCTTCGCTGCGCTCTTCCGGGTAAACTTCACCCCCTGGTCCGACCCTCCAAGACGCCTATTTCCCACTCAGCAAGTCTATTCCTTAACCCGCCTGCCTGCCTTCGCCAGCGCCGCCCGCCCAGCCAAGAGCAGTAGCCTGTGCAGGGCATCCGGATGGACTAAGTCTTGCCAGGAGAAAAAGTAATATTGGTCCTCTTTAAAGCCTCCTTGAAGCGACTCGAATACCCATACACCCTCTTTGGCAGCCAAGATAAAACGATTTGCCTGTAAACGCACGGCATAAGATCTTGCTTGCAAAAAAGCTTCACGCAACTCCCGTGCGTTATGAATACTCCATTTCGCCTCCAGTACCATGGCTGCACTTTCTTCTCCCCGCCGGGTATTTGGAAAAAAGCAGTAGTCAGGGTAGTAACGCTCTCCTCGCCCCATACGAATGGGCATTTGGCGCAGCCAGTCTTTAGATTTGAAGCCCAGTTTATCCAGTAGAGGCTCTACTAAGTACTGTTCCACATCCCTTTCATCCGCCAGCAGTATATTGTCGTCTATACCTGGTAGAGGTTGTAGTTTGGGCAATGATTCTATATCAAACCCCTTTTCCGCCCATAAGCGCAGCATTTCCTGATACTCTTCGTAAGTAACCGGATAACCGTTGACCCCTTGGAAGCTATTTCTTGCCAATGGAGTTTTAGAAAGAATAGGATTAGTTAGAATGTCATGATAAGAAATGAAAGGAACACGTTGGCAGTTAGATATATACGCTTGGTTGTAGTAATAAAAAAAGACATCAATATTACCCTCGGTAACAGCTTGCCATACAGAGTGTATGCAACTTCTTGGCGACCAACAGTACATGATAATTATATCCCCTGGGCGCGTATTAATATTACATTGCCATGAAGTCAGATCATCTATTGTAGCATTATCAATAAAGTGAAAATCAGTTCTACCTGCTCCAACATACCAAACTTTTGAGGGACGAGGTAGATCCCTATTCTCGGTAATACTCCATTTTTGCTGTATTGCTTGGTCAGCAGCTTTAAAAGCAAAGTCAAAAAAGAAGGCAATTAACTCGGGAGGTAATAACTGGTTTTGTTGGCGAAAAGCGTGAACCTCTCGGCAAATATGTAAATAATACAAAAGCCGTTGCTTTTTATCTTTTTTTAAGGGATAAGGCGGCAAGGCGATTTGAAACAAGTCGCAAATAACCCTGAATAATTGTAAATTAAGGCCTTGTGATCTTGTGTATAAATACGGAAATGCCCATTCCGGAAATACCGCGTACAGGGCATTTGAAATGATTTCAATATCGCCCATCCATAAGGCATAATCTCCAGCCGGGATCAGCGTGAACCCTTTGAAGGAGATGCCTTCTTCCACCCATTCCACAAAGCGGCGTTCAAAATCTTCTTTGGTGCTGAGTTGTGCGGCTTCCGCCTGGAAAAAGTGGTGATACAGCCGCTGGACATTGGCCCATATACCTACTTCATTTTCCTTAGTATATTGCTCCAGACCTAAGCGCTTTAACTCAGCGGCATCTTTATTGGTGAGTAACTGCAAGTTGACTTCATCCCAGTCGAACTCAGTTGCAGGAGCACAATCACGGATGAAGGCAGCGCCTTCATCCGAAGCCTTATACAGCGACCATATGTATGCATTAAAAAGCATTCTTATTCCACCACAAGCTCATCCACAAACAACCAGGCTTCATGCCCGGCGCCTTGGGCGCCCGCCGGGATTACCCCATATCGATTGACTTTGACTTTGAGGTAGCGGCCCTGTTTGCCGGCCAAGGGCACGGCTATCGGTACCACATTGCCCTCGCCGGCGGCGTTTACCGTAGCGCTGCCGGCCGCTACAAATCGTTGCCCATCGTCCGATAAGCTCACCTCCACCGAGCGGGGCGCATAAATCCACTGTCCTTCCGAACGATAAAAGCGCAGGCTTACGCCTTGTAGGCTTTGGGCCTCGCCCAGGTCGACGACGGCTTCGAAGTCGAGGCCTTCAAAGCCTAACCACTCTGCATCGCCATAGCGCTCGTCGCTGCCCATCACGCCGTTGAGCGCCGAGCCCGGCCCGGCGCCGGCGTATTGCTTGGCGGGTGGGTGGGTGAGGCGGATGGCCTTACCCGCCGCCTTATGCCCCCTGAACTGCAAGCCGGCGCCCCTACCCACGGGCGCGCCGTCGCGCACCGTGAAGGCTTTGAGCGTTACGTTGCCTTCCTTCAGCGGTATGGGCTGCTCATAGCGGGCCGAGGCAGGCGTAGGCGCGCTGCCGTCGAGGGTATAATGGATGTCATTACCGGGCGCATCTGTGAACAGGCGCACCCGCACGCCCTGACCGTCGCCGGCCAGCACTTCGGTTTTTACGTTGTCGAGGTGATTGGCGGCCTGTATGCCCCAAGCCCGCAATCGGGGCAGGTGGTAAGACAGCCGCGTGGCAAAATCGGCGTAGTTGCGGCGCTCGGGCTGCGTCCAGCCGATCTCGGCCATGGCGCAGGCGCGGGGCCATACCATGTATTGCAGCTTTTCGGGCGTAGGTATGTACTCTGTCCACACATTGCCCTGGGCGCCTAATATGTGGCGCGCCTGCTCGGCGGTGAGCGCCTCGGGTATGGGTTCGTAGCTGTACACCTTCTCCAAAGGCAGGAGCCCGCCTATGGCCAAGGGCTCGTCGGGGTGATCGTCCTGATAATAATCGAAGTAGCAAAAAGAGGTGGGCGTCATGATAACGTCGTGCCCGCTTTGGGCGGCGGCAATGCCGCCTTCTGTGCCGCGCCACGACATAACGGTGGCGTTGGGGGCCAGCCCGCCCTCCAAAATTTCATCCCAGCCAATGAGCTTGCGGCCGTTGGCATTCAGGAAGCGCTCTATACGCCTTATGAAGTAGCTCTGCAGCTCGTGTTCGTCTCGCAGGCCCTCGCGTTGCATCAATTGCTGGCAGAAATCGCTCTGCTCCCAGCGGGTTTTGGGGCACTCATCGCCGCCAATGTGGATGTATTCCGATGGGAAGAGGGCCATCACCTCCAGGAGCACATCCTCCAGGAAGGCGAAGGTTTCCTCCTTGGGGCAGAATACGTCTTCAAATACGCCCCACTTGGTAGCGGGTTCAAAAGGGCCTGGGGTGCAAGCCAGTTCGGGGTAAGCCGAGATGGCCGCCTGGGCGTGGCCGGGCATTTCTATCTCCGGAATGACGGTTATGTAGCGTTCGGCGGCGTAGCGCACTACCTCCCGCACTTCGTCGTGGGTATAATGGCCGCCATAGCGCTTGCCATCGAAGCGCTGGGGCTCGTCGCTGTAGTGCCCAATCAGGGTCTCTCGGCGGTAGGCGGCTACCTCTGCCAAGCGCGGGTATTTTTTGATCTCAATGCGCCATCCCTGATCGTCGGTGAGGTGCCAGTGGAAGCGATTTTGCTTGTGGGCCGCCAGCATATCGATGTATTGCTTCACGACGGCCACGGGGAAAAAGTGCCGCGCTACATCGAGGTGCATACCCCGGTAGGGGAAGCGGGGGGCGTCGTCGATCTTTACGCAGGGCACAAACCAGGTGGGGCCGGCCGCCGATTGGGGGGGCAGCAGTTGCACTAAGGTTTGCAGTCCGTAAAAAGCGCCGGCCGGAGTCGAAGCCCTGATGGCGATGCGTTCGGGCGTCACTTCCACTTGGTAGCCTTCGGCATGGTCAACGGCCTCGTCTTTGATGAGGGCAATGGCGCCATCTGCGGCATCGGGCAGCGGCAAGCCCGTCTGTTGGCGCAGTTGTTCGGCGGCCTGCCGGGCCAGCTCGGGCCAGGCGGCATCTGCGGTAAAGGTCGTTTTGGGGTTCCAGCGGAAGTAGCCCTCGCCCTGCTCTACGCTGCGGGGTTGCGGAATGATGGCTATGGCGGCCTTTTCGGTGGGGGCGGGCGGCTCGGCGGCAGCGCAGCCCAGCAGCAGCATGCCCGATAGCGCCGCTAAGGCGCCGGCAAGTTTCATCGTCATATCCGGCAAGGATTTGGTCAGGGTGAACAAAATATCAACGGTCGAACTTCCAGCGACGGAAAGCTTCCATGGCTTCATACTCGGCTAAGCCTAATTTGCGGTAGGTTTCAGCCGTTTCTTTGTTGCGGTATTCGGCCCGCTCCCAGAACTCGCGCTCGTCGCTGCCGGGGAAAGGCGGCCGGTCTTTTTGCGATTGGTGCAGGAAGATGGCTTTGCGCTTTTTGAGCACCTCTTGGGGGCTGAGCGGCACGGCCATTTCTATTTCGTGTACGGGCCACTCCTGCCAGGCGCCCCGGTACAGCCACAGCCAGCAGTCGGGCATCCAGGGTTCGTCTTTGAGCTGCTGGAAGGCGGCCATGATGGCGTCGAGACAGATGCGGTGGGTGCCGTGGGGGTCGGCCAGATCGCCGGCGGCAAATACCTGATGCGGCTGGATGGTTTTCATCAGGTCGGCAATGAGCTGGACGTCGTCTTGGCTGAGCGACTTTTTGCGCACGGCGCCGGTCTCATAAAACGGCATGTCGAGGAAGTGGATGCGGTCGTCGGCCAGGCCGCAAAAGCGGGCGCCGGCGCGGGCTTCGCCCCGGCGGATGAAGCCTTTGGCCAAGCGCACATCGGCGATGTCGCTTTGGGTCACCTGCTTGCCTTTGATTTCGGCGAGGGCCTGGGCGAGCGCTTGGGGGGCCTGCTCGGCCAGCAGTCCGGCGCGTTGGCCGTACTCTTGCACAAACTCTAAGAAGCGCACGGCATCGTGGTCGTGTACGGCTATGTTGCCGGAAGTTTGGTAGGCCACGTGTACTTCGTGCTTTTGGTCTACGAGCCTCAGGAAGGTGCCCCCCATGCTGATGACGTCGTCGTCGGGGTGGGGGCTGAAGATGATGACCCGCTTGCGGGCCGGTCGGGCGCGCTCGGGTCGGGTGCTGTCGTCGGCTTCTGGTTTGCCGCCCGGCCAGCCCGTGATGGTATGTTGCAGGCGGTTGAAGACTTTGATGTTGATGTCGTAAGCCGAGGCGTACTCTAAGATGAGGTCGCTGAGGTGGTGCTCTGAATATTCTTCGCTGGTGAGCTTGAGGATGGGCTTGCCGGTTTGTTGGGAGAGCCATACGACAGCCTTGCAGATGAGGTCGTCGTCCCATTTGCACATGCCCACCAACCAGGGCGTCTTGATTTTGGTGAGCTCCTCGGAGGCGCCGGCGTCGATGACCACCCGCACATTGGGGTGGCGCTGCAGGAAAGAAGCCGGTATGGCGGGCGTAATGGGGCCTTCGACGGCGTCTTTGAGTACGGCGGCCTTGTGCTGCCCCCAGGCCAGCAGGTATATTTTGCGGGCCTTCATGATGGAGCCGATGCCCATAGTGATGGCGCGGTAGGGCACATCTTCCTCCTTGTCGAAGTCTTTGACGGCATCGCGGCGGGTGAGGCCGTCGAGGCGCACCATGCGGGTGGTCGATTCTTCCCAGGAGCCCGGCTCGTTGAAGCCGATGTGGCCGGTGCGGCCTATGCCCAGCAGTTGAATGTCGATGCCGCCATGCAAATCGATGAGCTTTTCGTATTGCTGGCAGTACGATTCTACGGCCTCTAACGGCAGGGAGCCGTTGGGGATGTGTATGTTTTGGGGCGGTATATCGACGTGGTCAAAGAGGTATTCCTTCATGAAGCGGACGTAGCTCTGGCGGGCCTCCGGCAGCATGGGGTAGTACTCGTCGAGGTTGAAAGTGACCACATTGGCGAAGCTCAGGCCTTCTTCGCGGTGCATGCGCACCAGCTCTTCGTATACGCGTATGGGCGAGGAGCCGGTGGCTAAACCCAACACCAACTGCTCGCCGTCTTGCTGTTTTTGCCGTATGGCCAAGGCGATGGAGCGGGCTACGTGGTGGGAGGCCTCGCGGGCGTCGTCCCAGATTTTTACGGGCAGTTTTTCTAAGGAACGAAGCTTGTATTCCAAGCGGTTGAGATCGCTTTTAGCATCGGAAGCCTTTTGCGGTGCAGCCATATATTCAAGTTCGATTGGTAATGCCCGACGAAGATAAGGTTATTTGATAATTGGCCAAAGATAATTTCATGGACAGCCGCCTAAAGGCGAGAGCGATGGTTTCGTGGCATTCATCCCGCTTCATCCCTGCAAAGCGCGATTTTAGGTATACGGCGCATAAATGCGGCGAAACCACATCGCCAGGGCGTGCGGCCCGCGCAAGCTGCCTGAAGGGCGCGACGGCACGGAGCGGTGCGCAGCACGTACCCCGGAAGGGAGCGACCCCGGCGGCCCCGGAGCAAAAGGCCCATCGCCAGGGCAATGTGATCGGGGCCGCCGGGGATGCGCCCAAAAAGAAAAGGCCAGCGTTTTCACACTGGCCTTGTATATCATTCTTTAGGAAAGCTATTGCTGTAACAGCACCCGTTGCTGTGCGTCGCCCACCCGGAAGAGGTAGACGCCGCCGGGCAGGCGGCTGATGTCAACGCGCGTAATGCCTGCGGCCTCATCTACTTCCCTGCGGTATACGCGGCGGCCCTGGAGGTCGTAGACGTCGATGACGACGGGCTTGCCGGCCCAGGGGGCGAGGTCTACGACGACTTCTCCGGCGGTGGGATTGGGGAAGAGGTTGAGGTTGGCGGTTTCGGCGCCGGGGCCGTCATCGTTGTCTGTGCCGGCTAACGCTGCATTGGAAATGACGCTGACATTGGAGAAGGTAGCGACAAGGGTACTGTTGGGGTTGCTGTTGGTGACCACCAAGCCTACTTCGATGCAGTTGGCCATGCTTACGGTAACGGCAAACACCTGCGACCACGACAGATTGTTGGCGGAGACATAGCCCACAAACTGATTGCCGACGCGCAAGAGGCGCAGCCAGTATTTGTTCTGGCTGGGGAACTGCTGCGGATAGGCCTGGCCGCCGGGCGTATAGCGCACCTCGCGGCGACTGATGCTGCTCATGTTGGTGGTCAGTTGTACTTTGCGTGCGCCGGGGGCGTTGCCCTCGCGCATGACTATGCCTGCCCAGCCGCCTCCGTCGATGCCTGTGACCTGAACGGTGATGCTGCCATTGCCGCATAGAGCGCGTTGGGCAAACGCCGCTGCGTCGGCGGTGAAGGGCGGGCCGTAGAAGCAGTCGGCGCTGGTGGCCGTCCAAACGCCGGTCGTATGGTTGTAGTCGATGTCGTTGCCATCTTCGCAGTTGATGCCGTTGGGGTTTTGGCTCCAGCCTGGCGGCAGGCCCGAAACAAAGAGGCTGGTCGTACAGGTAGCTGTGTTGCCCCTGAAGTCGGTAGCGGTGATGGTGACGGGTACGGTCTGGCCCGTTTGGCTCTGGCTGATGACGTTGGGCGAGAAGGCGATGCTCTGGACGCCGCAGTTGTCGTTGGCCTGAACCTGGAAGTCTACGGGGCCGTTCTGGCCGTCGATCTGGATGCTGCTCTGACCGTTGAACACCAGCGTAGCCTGGCCCGCGCAGGATAGGGTGGGCATCGTATTGTCTACAAAACCGGGGTCGTCAATGTCTGTGAGGCTGTTGCAGTTGTTGTCTACGCCGTCGCAAACTTCCTCCGCGGTGGGATTGATGGCGGCGTCGGCGTCATTGCAGTCGCCGGAGGTAGCGGCGAGTTCGGCGGCAACGTAGTAGTTGACGGGCCTGAGGCATTGGGTCAGGGTAGCGCCATCGGAATAATCGTCGCCGTCCTGGTCTTTGTACCATACCTGACCGGGTTTTTCTAATGCGTCATTGTCGTCGCAGTCGGTGTTGTTGGTCACGTAGCCCGTGGGCTGCGAGCAGGCCTGCTGGGTCATGGCCGGGTTGCCGAAGCCGTCGCCGTCCATGTCGCGGTAATAGGTCGTCAGCAGACCTTCGTCGATGTTGCCGTCGCAGTTGTTGTCGATACCGTCGCAAACTTCCGCCGCCGCAGGATTGATGTCTTCATCCCCATCGTTGCAATCGCCCGTAGTGGCCGTCAACTCGGCTGCTACTTTATAACCCGCCGGGCGCAGGCACTGCGTCAGCGTAACGCCCGAGCTGTAGCCGTCGTTATCGGCGTCGGCGTACCATACCTGACCGGGTTTTTCTAATGCGTCATTGTCGTCGCAGTCGGTGTTGTTGGTCACGTAGCCCGTGGGTTGAGCGCAGGCCTGCTGGGTCATGGCCGGGTTGCCGAAGCCGTCGCCGTCCATGTCGCGGTAGTAGGTCGTCAGCACGCCTTCGTCGATGTTGCCGTCGCAGTTGTTGTCGATGCCGTCGCAGACTTCCTCCGCCGCAGGATTGATGTCTTCCTCCGCATCGTTGCAATCACCCGCAGTGGCCGTCAACTCGGCTGCCACCTTGTAACCCGCCGGGCGCAGGCACTGCGTCAGCGTAATGCCCGAGCTGTAGCCGTCGTTATCGGCGTCGGCGTACCATACCTGACCGGGTTTTTCGAGCGGGTCATTGTCGTCGCAGTCGGTGTTGTTGGTCACGTAGCCCACAGGCTGCGAGCAGGCCTGCTGGGTCATGGCCGGGTTGCCGAAGCCGTCGCCGTCCATGTCGCGGTAGTAGGTGGTCAGCACACCTTCGTCGATGTTGCCGTCGCAGTTGTTGTCGATGCCGTCGCAAACTTCCGCAGCGGCAGGATTGATGTCTTCATCCCCGTCGTTGCAATCGCCCGTAGTGGCCGTCAACTCGGAGGCTACTTTGTAACCCGCCGGGCGCAGGCACTGCGTCAGCGTAACGCCCGAGCTGTAGCCGTCGTTATCGGCGTCGGCGTACCATACCTGACCGGGTTTTTCTAATGCGTCATTGTCGTCGCAGTCGGTGTTGTTGGTCACGTAGCCCGTGGGTTGAGCGCAGGCCTGCTGGGTCATGGCCGGGTTGCCGAAGCCGTCGCCGTCCATGTCGCGGTAGTAGGTCGTCAGCACGCCTTCGTCGATGTTGCCGTCGCAGTTGTTGTCGATGCCATCGCAAACTTCCGCAGCGGCAGGATTGATGTCTTCATCCCCGTCGTTGCAATCGCCCGTAGTGGCCGTCAACTCGGAGGCTACTTTGTAACCCGCCGGGCGCAGGCATTGCGTCAGCGTAACGCCCGAGCTGTAGCCGTCGTTATCGGCGTCGGCGTACCATACCTGACCGGGTTTTTCTAATGCGTCGTTGTCGTCGCAGTCGGTGTTGTTGGTCACGTAGCCCGTGGGTTGAGCGCAGGCCTGCTGGGTCATGGCCGGGTTGCCGAAGCCGTCGCCGTCCATATCGCGGTAGTAGGTGGTCAGCACGCCATTGTCGAGGTTTCCGTCGCAGTTGTCGTCGATGCCGTTGCAGATTTCGGTGGCGGCGGGGTTGATGGCGGCGTTGTTGTCGTTGCAGTCGCCGGAGGTGGCGGCAAGTTCGGTGGCAACGTAGTAGTTGACGGGCCTGAGGCATTGGGTCAGGGTAGCGCCATCGGAATAATCATCGCCGTCCTGGTCTTTGTACCACACCTGACCGGGTTTTTCGAGCGGGTCGTTGTCGTCGCAGTCGGTGTTGTTGGTGACGTAGCCCGAGGGTTGAGCGCAGGCCTGCTGGGTGTTGCCGGCATCGCCGAAGCCGTCGCCGTCTATATCGCGGTAGTAGGTGGTCAGCACGCCATTGTCGAGGTTTCCGTCGCAGTTGTCGTCGATGCCGTTGCAGATTTCGGTGGCGGCGGGGTTGATGGCGGCGTTGTTGTCGTTGCAGTCGCCGGAGGTGGCGGCAAGTTCGGTGGCAACGTAGTAGTTGACGGGCCTGAGGCATTGGGTCAGGGTAGCGCCATCGGAATAATCATCGCCGTCCTGGTCTTTGTACCACACCTGACCGGGTTTTTCGAGCGGGTCGTTGTCGTCGCAGTCGGTGTTGTTGGTGACGTAGCCCGAGGGTTGAGCGCAGGCCTGCTGGGTGTTGCCGGCATCGCCGAAGCCGTCGCCGTCCATGTCGCGGTAGTAGGTGGTCAGCACGCCATTGTCGAGGTTTCCGTCGCAGTTGTCGTCGATGCCGTTGCAGATTTCCGTGGCTGCGGGATTGATGGCTTCCTCCGCATCGTTGCAATCGCCCGTAGTGGCCGTCAACTCGGCCGCTACTTTGTAACCCGCCGGGCGGAGGCATTGCGTCAGCGTAACGCCCGAGCTGTAGCCGTCGTTATCGGCGTCGGCGTACCACACCTGACCGGGTTTTTCTAATGCGTCATTGTCGTCGCAGTCGGTGTTGTTGGTCACATAGCCCGTGGGTTGAGCGCAGGCCTGCTGGGTCATAGCCGGGTTGCCGAAGCCGTCGCCGTCCATGTCGCGGTAGTAGGTCGTCAGCACGCCTTCGTCGATGTTGCCGTCGCAGTTGTTGTCGATGCCGTCGCAGATTTCGGTGGCGGCGGGATTGATGTCTTCATCCCCGTCGTTGCAATCGCCCGTAGTGGCCGTCAACTCGGCTGCTACTTTGTAACCCGCCGGGCGCAGGCATTGCGTCAGCGTAACGCCCGAGCTGTAGCCGTCGTTATCGGCGTCGGCGTACCATACTTGACCGGGTTTTTCTAATGCGTCATTGTCGTCGCAGTCGGTGTTGTTGGTCACGTAGCCCGTGGGTTGAGCGCAGGCCTGCTGGGTCATGGCCGGGTTGCCGAAGCCGTCGCCGTCCATGTCGCGGTAATAGGTCGTCAGTACGCCTTCGTCGATGTTGCCGTCGCAATTGTTGTCGATGCCATCGCAAACTTCCGCAGCGGCAGGATTGATGTCTTCATCCCCGTCGTTGCAGTCGCCCGCAGTGGCCGTCAACTCGGCTGCCACCTTGTAACCCGCCGGGCGCAGGCACTGCGTCAGCGTAGCGCCCGAGCTGTAGCCGTCGTTATCGGCGTCGGCGTACCATACCTGACCGGGTTTTTCTAATGCGTCGTTGTCGTCGCAGTCGGTGTTGTTGGTGACGTAGCCCGAGGGTTGAGCGCAGGCCTGCTGGGTGTTGCCGGCATCGCCGAAGCCGTCGCCGTCCATGTCGCGGTAATAGGTCGTCAGCACGCCATTGTCGAGGTTTCCGTCGCAGTTGTCGTCGATACCGTTGCAGATTTCGGTGGCGGCGGGGTTGATGGCGGCGTTGTTGTCGTTGCAGTCGCCGGAGGTGGCGGCAAGTTCGGTGGCAACGTAGTAGTTGACGGGCCTGAGGCATTGGGTCAGGGTAGCGCCATCGGAATAATCGTCGCCGTCCTGGTCTTTGTACCACACCTGGCCGGGTTTTTCGAGCGGGTCGTTGTCGTCGCAGTCGGTGTTGTTGGTCACGTAGCCCATGGGTTGGGCGCAGGCCTGCTGGGTGTTGCCGGCATCGCCGAAGCCGTCGCCGTCCATATCGCGGTAGTAGGTGGTCAGCACGCCATTGTCGAGGTTTCCGTCGCAGTTGTCGTCGATGCCGTTGCAGATTTCCGTGGCTGCGGGATTGATGGCGGCGTTGTTGTCGTTGCAGTCGCCGGAGGTGGCGGCAAGTTCGGTGGCAACGTAGTAGTTGACGGGCCTGAGGCATTGGGTCAGGGTAGCGCCATCGGAATAATCGTCGCCGTCCTGGTCTTTGTACCACACCTGGCCGGGTTTTTCGAGCGGGTCGTTGTCGTCGCAGTCGGTGTTGTTGGTCACGTAGCCCATGGGTTGGGCGCAGGCCTGCTGGGTGTTGCCGGCATCGCCGAAGCCGTCGCCGTCCATATCGCGGTAGTAGGTGGTCAGCACGCCATTGTCGAGGTTTCCGTCGCAGTTGTCGTCGATGCCGTTGCAGATTTCCGTGGCTGCGGGATTGATGGCGGCGTTGTTGTCGTTGCAGTCGCCGGAGGTGGCGGCAAGTTCGGTGGCAACGTAGTAGTTGACGGGCCTGAGGCATTGGGTCAGGGTAGCTCCATCGGAATAATCGTCGCCGTCCTGGTCTTTGTACCACACCTGGCCGGGTTTTTCGAGCGGGTCGTTGTCGTCGCAGTCGGTGTTGTTGGTCACGTAGCCCGAGGGTTGAGCGCAGGCCTGCTGAGTCATGGTCGGGTTGCCGAAGCCGTCGCCGTCCATATCGCGGTAGTAGGTGGTTTGTACGCCCTCGTCAATACCGCCTGCGCAGTTGTTGTCGATGCCGTCGCAGATTTCCGTAGCGGCGGGGTTGATGTCTTCATCCGCATCGTTGCAGTCGCCCGCAGTAGCCGTCAACTCGGAGGCTACTTTGTAACCCGCCGGGCGCAGGCATTGCGTCAGCGTAACGCCCGAGCTGTAGCCGTCGTTATCGGCGTCGGCGTACCACACCTGACCGGGTTTTTCTAATGCGTCATTGTCGTCGCAGTCGGTGTTGTTGGTCACGTAGCCCGTGGGTTGAGCGCAGGCCTGTTGGGTGTTGCCGGCATCGCCGAAGCCGTCGCCGTCCATATCGCGGTAGTAGGTGGTTTGTACGCCCTCGTCAATACCGCCTGCGCAGTTGTTGTCGATGCCGTCGCAGATTTCGGTGGCGGCGGGATTGATGTCTTCATCCCCGTCGTTGCAATCGCCCGTAGTGGCCGTCAACTCGGCTGCTACTTTGTAACCCGCCGGGCGCAGGCATTGCGTCAGCGTAACGCCCGAGCTGTAGCCGTCGTTATCGGCGTCGGCGTACCACACCTGACCGGGTTTTTCTAATGCGTCATTGTCGTCGCAGTCGGTGTTGTTGGTCACGTAGCCCGATGGTTGAGCGCAGGCCTGCTGGGTGTTGCCGGCATCGCCGAAGCCGTCGCCGTCCATATCGCGGTAGTAGGTGGTCAGCACGCCATTGTCGAGGTTTCCGTCGCAGTTGTCGTCGATGCCGTTGCAGATTTCCGTGGCTGCGGGATTGATGTCGGCGTTGTTGTCGTTGCAGTCGCCGGAGGTGGCGGCGAGTTCGGTGGCAACGTAGTAGTTGACGGGCCTGAGGCATTGGGTCAGGGTAGCGCCATCGGAATAATCATCGCCGTCCTGGTCTTTGTACCACACCTGGCCGGGTTTTTCGAGCGGGTCATTATCGTCGCAGTCGGTGTTGTTGGTCACGTAGCCCATGGGTTGGGCGCAGGCCTGCTGGGTGTTGCCGGCATCGCCGAAGCCGTCGCCGTCCATGTCGCGGTAGTAGGTGGTCAGCACGCCATTGTCGAGGTTTCCGTCGCAGTTGTCGTCGATGCCGTTGCAGATTTCGGTGGCGGCGGGGTTGATGGCGGCGTTGTTGTCATTGCAGTCGCCGGAGGTGGCGGCAAGTTCGGTGGCAACGTAGTAGTTGACGGGCCTGAGGCATTGGGTCAGGGTAGCGCCATCGGAATAATCATCGCCGTCCTGGTCTTTGTACCACACCTGACCGGGTTTTTCGAGCGGGTCGTTGTCGTCGCAGTCGGTGTTGTTGGTCACGTAGCCCGAGGGTTGAGCGCAGGCTTGCTGAGTCATGGTCGGGTTGCCGAAACCGTCGCCGTCCATGTCGCGGTAATAGGTGATCGAAGCTACGCCAACGGTTTGGCGTTCATAAGCGCCAAAGTCGACGGTGGTATTAAAAATACGGGGATTGCCACCCAAGTCAGTGGGAGGCGTGCCCGCATTATTACCTACATTGGCGACGGGCGAGCAGTCCTGTAGATGGAAATCACCAGCCGTAGAGGGCGCGGTATTGGGGTCGAACGAGGCGACGAAATTAGGGTAATTGGATTGTCCGGCATTTGCGATGCCATCGAGGTTGCCGGCGCCGGCAGGGTTGTGGTTTTGGATGAGGGAGTAAGTGATGGAGGGCGTGGCGGCGTCGGAGTAGAGGTTGGCATCCGCCGAACCCGTTTGAATGCCCGCACGATTGTTCCATACGACGCAGTTTGTCATGGTCGTGGCGGTGGTCTTTAGGTATATGCCACCGCCTCTACTGGCGGCCTTGTTGCCGGAGAAGGTGCAGTTCGTTATCGCCGCCGCAGTTTTTTCGATGTATAAGCCGCCGCCTCTATATTCATTGGAATTGCCCGTCAATAAGCAATTGGTGATTGTGGCAGAGGTCATTGTCTCATTACTTCCAACAAACAAACCAGCGCCAATACTGAATATGCCTCCACCTGAGGATGAATTTCCGGCGAAAACACAGTCTGTAACTGTTACTGCATCGCCGGAAAACATAAGAAACCCCATACCGCCGCCGTAATTCGTACAAGCGTTATTTAAAAATGTGCACTTGTTAAAAACCGGGCCGGATCCGTAACTAAATGCTCCGCCACCGCCAAAGCCGGCTGTATTCGATGAAAAAGAGCAATTGGATACCTGGGTTCCGGCAGGAATATCTGTGCTATATATTCCTGCGCCCAAATTAGAGACTGCGTTATTGATGAATACACAATTCCGGACGTTAGTGGCAGCGCCCTGGTTGTATAACCCTCCGCCATTGCTCGTTTGAATTTGCATGGATTCAATAGCGATGGAGCTTGAAACATTAGCATTACCTCCCTGAATGGTGAAGCCGTTCACTTCAGTCATGTTATTATCGGCAATGGTGAGTACGACGTGGTAGGCGTTTTCACTGTTGTTCGTAAGCCCGGAGTCGTTGCCATTGAAGTCGCCGCTAAGCGTAGTGACGTTGGTTGTCCAGTTGCGCTGGCTGAGCAAACTTTCCGTGCCCGCAAAGCCGCCGTATACCTTTATGCCATTTTTTAAGTAAAAAGTCTTATTCCTCGGGTTAGCGGGCGACGCATTTCCGAAGGGGTCCTTAGTGGGCTTGTAGGTTCCGGCTTTCACCCAAACCTGATGACCGCTGCTTGCCGCATCAATGGCATCCTGTAAATTTTGGAAGGCACAAGCCCAGGAAGCGCCGTTGCCGCCAGGGGCAGCCGCTGCATTCACATACCAGACGGCGCCGGTAGCCGGGCAGGATGATTCAGGAAGATGCCCCGCAGTTGAATGAGGCGACTTAGCCTCTTCATCGATTTTGGCCCATCTGCGGGCTTGTAACGGCGCCGTACTGGCGAGGAAGATGGAGAACATGATGAAAAAGCTTGCCCCCCAAAATGTAGGCGCAATCGGTAGCATGCCGCTACCTGGTTTCGTACTGCCTTTCATGATAAAAACTGATTTGTAGTTCGGTTCATTTGTAGCGCTGCTCAAACACAGCAGGAGAGACCGGCTCTGACGGGCGGGATCGGCTAGCCGGCGCAACATGGCCCCGGCCGGCCCTGAAAGGGGGTACGAATCCCGCCTGTCAGGCGCAGCGGTCTTTTTCCATGAAACAAAAATGCAAAGCGCGACAGGCAGGAAGGGTTTGGCTATGTTGTAAAAAGGTTGGGTTATGTTGTATTTGGGGTAAAGGTTCGACAGTGTTGCATAAAGTTTGCCTATGTTGTATCACACTTGGCTTGGCGGCGTCCCGAACTTTTCTTTGAATGCGGTTGAAAAATACTTTTCGTTGCCGAACCCCGTACGCAAGGCGATTTCGCCAACGCCGCCCTCCCGGTTTTTTAGCATGGCATAGGCACGGTCGAGGCGGTAGTTGCGTATAAACTCACTGGAGTTTTGGCCCGTTAGTGCATTCAGCTTGCGGTGCAATTGCGATCTGCTGAGGAGCAGCTTTTGAGCGAAATCTTCGATGGACATACTTTCGTTGCTCAAATTTTCTTCAATCAGCAAGGTGAATTTTTGCAGGAAAGCGCGGTCGGGGGGCGTCAAAAACGCATTTGATTCTCCGCCGGCTCCGGCTTCGCTGCCGGCAGTTTGCTCCATCGATTGCCCGCTAAAAATAGCCCGCAGCCGCCGGCGGTTTTCTACCAGGTTTTCCATTCGTACGAGCAATTCTGCGGTACTGAACGGCTTAGTCAAATAGTCGTCGGCGCCTTGTTGCAGCCCTTTCAGTCGAGACGCTATACCCGATTTGGCCGTCAGCAAAATGATGGGGATATGAGCCGTTAACTCTCCGTTTTTCAGTTCGTTCACTACCGCAAAACCGTCCTTCAGCGGCATCATTACATCGGAAATCACCAGGTCAGGCACCAGCTCAAAAGCCTTTTTTATACCCTCTTCTCCATTGGAAGCCTCTACAACCTGCCAGTTTTTGCCCACGGAATTTTTGATGAAGCTGCGCAAATCGGCATTGTCTTCAATAATCAACACAACAGGTACAGCCTCTGCCGGCGCGCTCTTTTCCTTCGCCTGTGCCGGGCTCACTTCGGCGGTCTGAGGTTGGGCTCGGGCGTTTGGGATAAGGTCATTTTGGGCCGCCGTAGCCGCAAAGGGCTTTCTGACGGGGATAACGAATGAAAATGTCGACCCTTTGCCCAATTCACTTACCACCCTGATTTCGCCTCCCATCAATTCGGCCAATTCTTTCGACAGCGCCAGTCCAATGCCCGTACCTTCCTCCGCCCGGGTATGCGAAGCGTCAACCTGATAAAAGCGATCAAATATTTTATCCAAATGCTCCGGAGCAATGCCGATGCCCGTATCGGAAACGCGTATTTCGATTGTCGGTTCCTGATGTTCACTTTTGGGGTTTTCTCCTTCCGCATCGGGTTTGCGGTTTTCCTGCGCTTGAGGCGTCAGACCTTCAGGCGCGATGGCCAATTGTACCATTCCGCCTTCCGGCGTGAATTTTAGTGCGTTGGAGATCAAATTGTTGAGGATTAGCGCTGTCTTGGCCACGTCGAAATCAAATACGGGCAGATCGGCAGGCGGGTTCGCCATGTAAATTTTTATGCCGCGTTTTTCGGCTAAGGGCAGGAAGCGCTCGAATGCGGCCCTAACCGCCTCGCCCAGGTTGCCCCGGCGGAGGTCAAGGGTCATTTGCCCGCTTTCAAGCTTGGCCATGTCGAGCAACTGGTTGACAAGGCCCAGCAGTTGACGGCTGTTTTTTTCGGCGAGCCGGATTTTTTCCAAATCCTCTGACGACAGGCCGGGTTTTTGCAAAAACTGCCGGAGCGGCTCAATAATCAGGGTCAGCGGCGTACGAAACTCATGGGTGATATTTGAAAAAAAATTGGTTTTCAATTGCTCCACCGCCCGTATGCGCTCGGTTTCACGTTGTTCGAAGGCCAGATGCTCGCGCTCTTTCACCCGGCCAATCTGGAATTGGTAAGCCCCCCGAACCGCCCAACCGAGCAACAGCAGATAGCCGCAATAGGCCAGCGTTGAGCGATACCACGGAGGGCGTACCACCAAAACCAGCGGCGCGGCGTCGCGCCAGTCGCTTTCGCCGTTACTGCCCTGCACCCGCAGCTCATACTTTCCGGGGGCAAGGTGGCTGAAGTGGGCAAAACGATGGCGGCCCACCTCTACCCAATCGTCATCAAGCCCTACGAGGCGATAACGGTAGGTACTTTTAGCCGGATCGGCAAAGTCGAGCACGGCAAATTCAAAGGAGACATTATTTTGCCAGTGATCGAGGCGCAACTCACGGAGGTTTTCAATGGGGCTTTGCAGCAAGCCGTCGGGGTCTCCAAAATCTGTTTTCCGATAATTGATTTCCAGCCCTACAACAAAAACAGGCGGAGGGGTTGTGTTTTCGTATCGGATGTCATCGGGAAAAAAGCGGTTGAGCCCGTTTACGCCGCCAAAGAGCAGTTCGCCATTGTCGGCTTTAAAAAAAGAGCTGGTATTGAATTCGTTGTTCTGCAAACCCAACTTGGCGGTGAAGGTGTTGATCTTTACCCAGGGCTCGCGGCCGGGGCGTACCGTGATTTTAGCCAAACCCCGGTTGGTGCTGCACCAAAACTCGTTTGCGCGGGCGCCCGGCAGGATGGCATAAACGACCTCGTCGAGCAGCCCGTCGGCGATTCGGATGTGGCGACAGCGGCCCGTTCGCGTATCCATGTAATTGATGCCGCCGCCTTTTGTGGCAATCCACAACCTGCCGCCGGGATATTGAGGGTCCGGCAACAAACAAGCGACATTATTGTGGCTGAGCGCGGCAGGGTTGTTTTCGTCGGCTCTTATCAATTGAAAATCAAAGCCGGCCCCACGCGGCGTTCCGCGCACCAACCCGCGCTCGGTACCAATCCATACCGCCCCGGTAGCGTCGCGGGCAAAAGCCAGCACCCGTCGCTTTTCAAAACTCCCCTGAAACAAATGGGCAAAAGAAAAATAATAAAAGCGCTCTGCAACAGGATCAAAACGAACGAGCACGTTGCTTTCTGCAGCCACCCAAATATGGCCGTCGGGCGTGCGCGTCAGGGGGTTGGCCGGATCCAGAAACCCCTCGAAGGAAAACACCCGCGCCGCTTTACCGCCGCTGCCGGAAGGATAATAACGCAAAGCAGGCTTACCCTCTGCATCGCGGGCGCATAAAAGCCACGCTGCCCCCGACGGCTCAAAGGCAAGATCGATCTGCTGCCTGGGCGCATCGGGAAAGGCAAAATCCGCGGCTATTTTGCCGGTGTTGGGGTCATAGCGACGAATGTCAAAAAATCCTTTGGTAAAATACTCCCCCCGGTTTGCCCAAACGCCATTGACGGGCGTACCCGCCGCGCCGGCGTGGAATCGTTTTTGGAGGGCATTGATTTTTCGTAGGCCATAGCCCATCGTTCCAATCCAAAAACTGCCGGAACGATCATAAACCCAAGCGGTCGGGGTGGCATTCAGCAGCAAGTCGGGGCGGTTGGGGTCGAAATCTTCGCCCGGCGCCAGATCCCACATTTTATGGTGATAACCGAGCCAAACATGCCCGTTTTTACCCGCCTGAAGCACTAAACGCTCGGGTTGTTCTACCTTGGGAATGTCGAAACGGCGCGTTTCGCCATGCCGAAGCCGCCACAACACCTGCTCGCTGGCAGCCCAAAAATCGCCATCGTATGCAGGGTCGCCTTGCGCTACGGTGATGGCGTTGGGTATTGGCTCATCGGGCATTTCTACTGTTGTAAGGGTACGGGGGTCGACAATGTATTTTGCTTGGAGGCAAAAAATGGCAATTTTGCCATCCGCCTGAATCAACATCTGTGGAGAAGTATGCATGTAATACTCCCGGGGGGTACGCACAGGCAGCGGCGGCGCCTCAATGGAGGCCAGCGGTTGCAGGTTGGCCTGGGCAGGCAAGCCGTTCTTCCATGCCTCGGGGATGGTAATGCGGTGCAAACCATTGGTTTTAGCTTGCAAGACCCAAATTGCGCCGTCGGGGGTTTCTATAATACGGCGCACGGCGGGCCTTCCGTCGCCGGCGTTTTTGCCCGAATCCAACGGGAAATGGTGAAAAAAACCCGTCTTGGGGTCGTAGAGGTCAAGACCCTTTGAATAAAGCCCCACCCAAAGCCAACCCCTGGAATCTTCAAATAATGCGGTCGCAGCGTTCTCTGCCACCGAAAATGGCCGGCGCGGATTGTGCCTGAATTGCTTAAAATTATAGCCGTCATAGCGGCAAAGCGCTTCTTCGAGGCCCGCCCAAAGAAAACCATCGCGGGTCTGACAAAGGTCAAACACCATGCCATTGGCCAAACCGTCTTCAATGGTCAGGCTTTCATAAACCGTGTTTTGTGCCGCCAGCGCAGCAGACACCAACAAAAGGATTGCCGAAAAGCAGCTATTTTGAAGCTTCATGTTCAACGGAAATTTCTCAGGCACTCCTGGTATCGTTCTCCAAACTAAGATTTATGAATCTTAGCTTGGGGAACTGCAAACAGCGCAAATGTCGCAAAAATAACATCCGCGCTTGTTCTGACAATAACGCAAAGAAAGACGCTTGGTTTGGGTTATTCATGCCCGGCCAATACATCTCGCTTTTGCGTATGGTTAGCAGGGCCCGGTATCCGGTAGTAAGGTGTTGTTTTATGGCAGTTTTTTTGGGGGCTGCGCGCCGGGAGTCGCGCCGGGCCATCCGCTCTTACCTCCCGCAGGCGGAGCCTGCTGGTCGGTACCGCTGCTGTCCCTAGCCCGGGCGCCTGCCTCCGCTATTCATGCGGCCTAAAGATGAGCGCGATTTTTAAATGCGGCGAAACTACATCGCCAGGGCGTGCGGCCCGCGCAAGCTGCCTGAAGGGCGCGACGGCACGGAGCGGTGCGCAGCACGGAGCGCAGCGAACCCCGGAAGGGAGCGACCCTGGCGGCCCCGGAGCAAAACGCCCATCGGCAGGGAATGCCATAGGGGCCGCCGGGGATGCGCCCAAAAAAAAGGCCAGTGCTTTCACACTGGCCTTGTAATATCGTTCCTTTGGAAAAAAGCTATCGTTGCAATATCACCCGCTGCTGAGCTCCGCCCACTTTGAAGAGGTAGACGCCGTCGGGCAGGCGGCCGATGTCGACGGGCGCAATGCCTGCGGCCTCATCTACTTCCCTGCGGTATACGCGCCGCCCTTGGAGGTCGTAGACGTCGATGACGACGGGCCGGCCGGCCCAGGGGGCGAGGTCTACGCTGACTTCGCCGGAGGTGGGGTTGGGGAAGAGGTTGAGGTTGAGGTTGAGGTTAAGGTTGAGGTTGAGGTTAAGGTTGAGGTTGAGGTTAAGGTTGAGGTTGAGGGGATTGGCGTCGGGGCTGTCGGTTTGGGTTTGGGCGCTGGGCAGGCCTGCGTTGGCGATGACGGCCACGTTGCTGAAGGTGGCGCTGGTGCTACCCGTTGGGTTATTGTTGGTGACCACCAAGCCTACTTCAATGCAGTTGGCCATGCTCACCGTGAGGGCGAATACCTGCGACCAGGCGGCGCCATTGGCCGAGATGTAGCCCACAAACTGGCTGCCCTGGCGCAGGATGCGGAGCCAGTAGCGGTTTTGGCTCGGGAACTGCTGTGGGTAGGCCTGCCCGTCGGGGGCGTAGCGCGCCTCGCGGCGGGTGAGGGCGCCGAGGTTGGTCATGAGCTGCACTTTGCGGGCGCCGGGGGCGTTGTCCTCGCGCATGACGACGCCGGCCCAGCCGCTGCCGTTGATGCTGGTCACCTGGGCCGTGATGCTGCCATCGCCGCAGAGGCTGCGTTGAGCAAAACTGCCGGCATCTGAGGTGTAGGGCGGACCGTAGAAACAATCGGTACTCGTAGCCGTCCAAACGCCGGTAGCCGGGTTATGGGTGTTGTTGTTGGCGCCGGCGCAGCCTATACCGTTGGGGTTTTGGCTCCAGCCACAGGGCAGGCCGGCGACGGTGATGTAGCTGGCGCAGGCAGATGCGTTGTTGTTCATATCCGTTACCGTAACGGTTACCGGCAGGGTTTGGCCGATCTGATCGCAGGTGATGAGATCGGAAGAGAGGCTGATGCCCGCCACCCCGCAGTTGTCGGAGGCATCCACGAGATCGTCGGCGTTGAGGGCGATGCTGGTTTGGCCGTTGAAGGTGATGGTTTGATTGAAGCATTGCACGGTGGGTGGCGTATTGTCCACTTTGTTTACCGTGAAAGTACAGGAGTTGGTGTTGCCGCTGATGTCGGTTGCGGTGAGGGTCGCGCTCATATTGCCGGCGTCGGAGACGCTTGTTCCCGCCGCCGGGGATTGGGTTACGCTTTGCAGGCCGCAGTGGTCATTGGCGGTAGCGAGGCTGCGGTAGTCGGGTAGGTTTGCCGAGCAGTTGGCGGCCAGTACCAGCGTTTGTGTGGGCGGGCAGGCGATGGTGGGCGGTGTGTTGTCCACTTTGTTGATGGTGAAGCTGCATTGGGAAACATTGTTGTTGACATCCGTTACGATCAGCGCGGCGGTGATGCCGCCGGCCCCGGAGACAATAAAACCGGGAGGCGCCACTTGTACTACGCTGGCGATGCCGCAAGCATCGTAAGTGGTGGCAAGATTTCTGTAATCGGGTATGGCGGCGGTGCAGTCGGAAGCCAAAGCGAGTGTTTGCGTGGGTGGGCAAACGGCGAGTGGCGGGGTGTTGTCTACTTTGGTGACGATAAAAGTGCAGGCGACGGTCTGGCCGTTCAATGGAAACACCCTTAGGGTTACGACCATATCGCCTCCACCGGAAACAATCGTTCCGGCTTCCGGAGACTGAGTGACGGCGACTTGGCCGCAGTTGTCGCTTACATTGGCGGCCAAACCTATGTAATCAGGCAGGACAGCGGAGCAGTTGGTACCGCCAAGCACGAGGGTTTGATTGCCGGGGCAAGTGATGGTAGGGGCAATTTCATCCACTACATTCACGGTGAGGGTGCACCGCTGAACATAAAAATTGGCGGCGTTCTCGTCTACTTTATTTCGGACTACGAAGATGACTTCATTGTTGCCAAGGTCATCGCAGTCGAACAGGCTCTTTGTTAAAAAGTACAGTAGCTCTGTGCCGCAGTTTTGAGATACAGAACCGCACATCGCCGGGGTCAGGGTTGCTGTGCCGGTTGCGTCCAAAGAGAGCGTGACGTTAGAAGCGCAAAAAAGCGTAAAAGGCGGCTGGTAGAAGTTGTCGTCGGTGTTGAACTGGAAGCCATCGATGACTGGCGCGCCGAGCAGATAATCCAGATCGGAAAGCAATTGAGTGCGATCCACTAAGTTCAGGCCGCTCATAATTCCATTAAGCGAGATGGGCGCCGACGCTGCGGCTACCTGGGCGTTGATGTCTGCCAGCAACGCCTGCAATTCGGATACTTCCATGGCCTTAACGGCGATGCTGGTAGCTGCTATTACGCCAATTGCCACGGGCGGAGCCAGATTGACAACCGCATTGTAAGTGCTGATAGCAGACGCAAGCGGGATGACCCCATCAGCAGCTAAACCGAATAAATAGGAAGAAAGTGCAGTAGTAGCAGAGACATAGGATGCCCCTAACGAAACAGAAACGCCGATGAAAGTAGCGCCTACAATAGCTGCATTCCGGTATCCGAAAGAATTTGCGGCTACCGTATAGTCCGCTGTCAGATCCGCCTGTATGCCTTGCAACCGATAAATTTCAGGCCACACGAATCCACTTGCATCAATATTGGCAATCAATTGTGAAAAGCCCATGGTTTCGGTGGCAAATTGCTGAGAATAGGCCGCCCAGGCTGCCGTGATGCGATTGGCGTGATCTAAGCGAACCGCCCGGACCTTTTCTTCATACTCAGAAACGGCCTGATTCGTTTCGGGCAACCAGGTATTGCGGTTAACGAGCGGCAGCACTTCGGTAATGTATTTGCGCACCATAAGTGCAAGATCAACCCGATGCCCCGGATTGTTCAAATCAAACCGGATGAGCATTTCATCTACGTTATCGGCCCCCACTTCAGCGGCAATAGCCTCCCGAATGAACGTAAAATGGGATTCCGTATGTTCAGGATTCAGCCCAACGCGCTCGATCAATCCTTTTTTGAAGATCGTGCCATACGCGGGGGCGCAGCTGAGCTGCAAATCCCCGTCCGCTATCCGCTCAAAGTTCCCGGATATGGGGGTTAGCTCATCTGGCAATGACGTAATGATCCATTCTCTGCCCACAACGCCCCCAACGGTGCAATAGAGAGGATTGCCGCTGCCGGGGTTGTTGTTCATATTGATGATCAGGGCCGGATTGGATCTGTGCGCAATAAAAAAAGTGTTATTGTTTCGGACCAATTGCCAGTGAGAATTGGTTCCGGTTGATGTTGTCATGATGAGCCCGGAGCCGTTCCCTCCTCCGGATGGGAGGGCTAAGTATCTTTTGGTCAGGGTGTTGTAGATTCGGTGGTACCCCCCGCCGGCAGCCTGAAACTGCCAAACGACAGACGCGTTGGCATTTTTGATGTGCACGGCCGGCGTTCCTTCCGAAAGGATGCCATTATCGCTGAAAAAGTGGCGGTTGGAGTTGCTGATGATGGCGTACCGGCTGCCTCCGGGTAAAGCCAGGTTGAACGCAAACTTTTGTTCTTCAGACGGATCCGCTTTCGGACTGTCTGCGATGAGCTGGCCTGCATCATTGATTTCCAGCACGAGATCAGGCCCGTCCTGGCTCATTCGGGAGCGCAATTTGTACCAACCCGGCTGTAAGGTAGGCACAAGCCTGAATTGTTGCGGATAAATCAGCCCGCCTTCGCCTTCGATTAGCGGCGCCAGCGTTACGGCAACACCCGGCACATTGCCCTGTACCGTGAGGTACTGTCCGGTACTCTGGCTTTTGATGTGGAACCAACGAATATCTGAAGTCCACCATTTATTGTCTTTGGGGCCGTCGTCTATGACAAAAGTGCTTGCGGCATTAATGGTATTGTTGTTTGCAAACAAAATATTGCCTGATGCCCGCAGGAGTGGGTTGTTGTCTTTTTTGCTGCTCAAATGCCAGGGGCGGTCTACTATTTGGGATTCTGAGAGCGCTGTTGCACCGGAATCGAATTGCGCCTGCACGGGTAAAAAGGAAACCAACCAACACAAGGCTGCAAATAACAGATGGATGACGGGATACTTTTTCATAGTTCATAATGTTTGATATGTAAGAGGCTTGCGACGAAAGGCATCGCTTACGACCACAAAAATGCAGGGCAATGGCCTGAAACCCGGGTCACCATTTGTTCAGGAATGCGGAGTAGTTGTTCTGCCAGGAGGGGTATTTGGTCAAACAGGTGGACTATTTGTTCCGCTGGAGAGTGCGTTTTTGTAACTAATTGATTTACATTACTTAATTGTCTTTTTTCTAAACTCCGTTGGCGTAGCTTTAAATTCTTCGGCAAAGACCCGACTGAAGAATTTGGGGTCGTTGAAGCCGGTATCGTAGGCAATTTCCGACACGGTTCGCGTGCTGCCGGAAAGCAGCTCGGCGGCTTTTTGCAGCCGGATCAGGCGGATGTACACATTGAGCGAGCGCCCGGTGAGCGCCGACAGCTTGCGGTATACCACCGAATAACTCATGCCGAGTTGGCGGCAAACCTCCTCGCCCGTCAGGCCGGAGTCGTCTATTCGGGTTTCCACAATTTCTCTAAAGCGCATCAGAAAGGCATCTTCCATTTGTACGCCGGCATCCGAAGCCGGGGGCAGCGCGGCCTGAGCGGAGGCGTATCGCTGTTGTAACTTTTGGCGCAATTCAATCAGATTTCCCAAAACAGCCACCAGTTCATTGCGATGAAACGGCTTGGCCATGTAGGCGTCGGCGCCGCGCCGCAGCCCTGCGATGCGGTCTTCTACGCCGGCTTTCGCCGTCAGCAGCACAATGGGGATATGGCTCGTGCGTTCATCGTTTTTCAGGGCGTTGCATACCTCAAAACCATCTTTTTCAGGCATCATCACATCGCTGATGATGATGTCGGGAATTAGCTCTAATGCTTTTTCTATACCGGCCCGGCCATTGTAGGCATACTCCAGCGCATAGTCGGGTTGTAAACACAAGCGAAGGTATTCTACCACATCGGGGTTGTCTTCAATGATGAGCAGGGAGGGGGCCGGGTTGTTTTTTGAGGCGTCGTCGCCTGATGGGGGAGGCGAGGGGTAAGCAGCGCGAGACGGCGCCAAGGGAACGTCGATTGTCGCCTGCTGTTCGCCGGTCTTATTCACCGGCAGCCAAAGCGTAAAAGTACTGCCTTGCCCTACTTCGCTTTCTACCGCAATGCGGCCGCCCATTGCTTTGACCAACTCTTGGGTAAGCGAAAGCCCTATGCCCGTGCCGCCTGCTGTGGCAAACGCCTGATTGCGCGCCTGAAAAAAGCGATCAAACAAATGCGGCAGGTCCTCGGCGGGTATGCCTACTCCGGTATCGGCCACCCTAAGCGCTAAGTGTTCTTTGCCTTCAAGGTTTTGAAGGCCCGCCTGAATGGTGACGCGCCCGCCCGAAGGTGTAAATTTGATGGCATTGGAGAGCAGGTTGTGAACGATCTGAAGCAGGCGTTCGGGGTCGTAGTCCATCGCGATTTCCGCCTCTTTGCTTTCTACCCGCAGCATCACGTTTTGGGCGTTGGCCCACGAGTGCAGGCTCTCGGCTATGTAGCGCAGGTAGGCCAGCACATCGCCTTGTACGTAGTTTATTTTCAGGGTGTTATTCTCCAGTTTAGCCAAATCTAAAATCTGGTTGACCAACCTCAACAGGTTTTCTCCATTGCGATGCACCAGATGGATTTTGTCTTGTATGGCCGCCGCCGCTTCAGCAGCCAATTGTTCGGTAACGCCCAAAATGACCGTGAGGGGCGTGCGAAATTCGTGGGAAATATTGGTAAAGAAGCGAGATTTAAACTCGTCCATTTCTTTCAGCCTGCCGGTCTCCGCTCGTTCGAGCTTTCGCCTCAATTGAACCCGGTAAAAGGCATATACCGCACCCGCCAACAGCAGTACATACAACCCATACGCCCAGCCGGTGAGATGCCAGGGCGGGCGTATCACTATGGTCAGCGATACCGGGGTTTCGTTCCAGATGCCGTCGCTGTTGGCTGCTTTTACATGAAAAACATATTGGCCGGGCGCAAGATTGAGGTATTGGGCGCTGTTTTCAAAGCCTCGGTGCGTCCATTCCGGCTCGGCGCCCTCCAGATAAAAGGCAAACTGATTGCGGCCGGGATTGGTATAATCGTCGGCTGCGAAGTACAAATGCAGGCTGTTTTGATGGTGCTGAAGCGCGATGCGCCGCGTTAGGCTAATATCCTTTGACAGAATGCCGTCGGGGCTTCGAGGCCCCACCGCCTTGCCGTTGATCTTAAGATTGGTAATGCGCGCCAAAGGCAACCGGCCGCTTACATTGATATCTGCGGGGTTGAAAATGGTAAAACCGTTGATGCCGCCGAATATCAGTTCTCCTGATGGCGTGGTTCCGTGCGCATAGGTATTAAACTCGTTTTCCTGTAGCCCGTCCGACTTGAGGAAGTATTGGAAATTGGCGCTCTGAGGATTGAATCTGGCCAGCCCCCGGTTGGTGCTGATCCATAAGGCCCTGTTTTTTTTATGGCCGGCAGCCGGCTCGGGCACAATGCCGTACACGGTGTTGTCGGGCAATCCGTTATCGGTATTGTAGTGCGTGAATCGGTTTTGGGAGATGTCCAAACAAGTCATCCCGTTATCGCTGGTGCCTATCCAGAGCAGATTGGGGTTGCCGGGGTCGGGCAATAAGGACTTGACCACATTGCCGGGCAAGCTGTTGCGATCTTTGGGGTTGGTGCGCAGCATGGAAAATGCAAAAGTCCCGTCTTCCTTCGGTTGAGCCTTCCACAATCCATTTGGCGTTCCGGCCCACCAGGCGCCGTCGGGCGTTTTTACAAAGGCGAAAATTCCGGCCACCCACTGTGGCTGCCGGGGCATCTCAAATACCGTAAACCGGCGGGTAGCCACATCAAAGCGCATGAGTTGGTAATGGTTGGCCAACCAAAGCTGCCCGGGCGTTTCATAGCTCATCTCAAAGCGAACCGGCGTGCCAAACGATGCCGGAAAGGGTATAATGCTCACCAAGCCCCTTTCAAGCGAATATTCAATTAAAACCGGATCAATTTTACCCGCCGGCAAATTCCATCCATTGCCCGTAGCCAGCCACATCCGGTCGTATTCTCCCTTTACCATGCGCAGGGCTTCATTGCTTTTTATGAGCAGCCCCAGCTCGGAAAAAGTAGTGAATCGGCCACTGGAAAAATCCATTACGCCGCCGCTGAGGGTACCCCTGCCGGGTTCGCCCAGCCAGGCATGCCCCCTGTGATCGAAAACCGGGGGCGTATAAAAAGCATGGCCGGCAAAGTAGTTTCTGAAAATGCTGCGCCGGGGCGAAAACTTCCGCAGGCCCCAGGTATTGGTGCCCAGCCACAGGTTGCCGTCGCGGTCGGTAAGGCCGCAAATGGCTTGCTCCGGTACCAACAGGCTGTAGGAGGCATCTTGAACGGTTGGCGCATCTGGCAGGCGCTCAAGCTGAAACCCGTACACCATCTTATCGGCGCGCAGCCAAAACAGGCCGCCCCGCCGGTCGGCGTGCAGCAAGCCGTCTACCTCAAACTGAAAAGGAAAAACCTTCCATTGGCGCCCGTCATATCGCGCCAGTTGGTTGCGGGCATATACCCAGGTGTTGCCGTCTGCATTGGGCACAATGCTCACACTACCCAGCAGTTGGCGCCTTTCCCACTGCACGTTTTTCAGGTTAGGAGGCAGCGGTATGCTTCGGGTAGCGCCGGTTGAAAGATCGCGCACCCTAAGCTCGTCTTTGCCCAGTATCCATAGCGCCCGTTCGTCTTCCGACAGCGCCATGTCTTGCACCTCGGCGGCTACTTCCTCCCACTCAAACAAGGTTTTCAGCGGCGCGCCTCTCGCTGCCAGTTCCATGAAATCCTGGCGCCATCCGAGGCGAAATAACGTCTGTACCCCCTTCACCCGGATCAGGAGCCATACCGCATTTTTTTTCTCAGGCGCCGCCTTTAAAAACTCCTCTAACTGCGACAAGTCTATCGGAACCTCAAATGCCTGGTGCGTAGCCCTGTGGAAAATGCTGAATTGCAAGGCCGAGGGCATCAGCCAGAGAAATTCACCGCAAACAGCCATGCCGAACAAGCCGTTGTCTCCAATCGACAACGAATCATAAGGATCATTTCTGAAAACCTTGAAATCGTAGCCGTCGTATCGGTTGAGCCCATTGCTGGTGGCAAACCACAAAAAACCATCATCATCCTGGCAAATAGACGGCACAAACCCCTGCGATAACCCCTGCTCAATGGAAATAGACTCCAATTGCGGCAGTTGGGCATACAACCATCCGCAAAAAAAAACCAGCAGCAAGAATAACACAGCACGCATCATCAATCGCGTTTACCCCGTCAAAAATACAATTTTTTTTGGGGGCTGCGCGCCGGGAGTCGCGCCGGGCCATCCGCTGCTACCTCCCGCAGGCAAAGCCTGCCGGTCGGTATTCGCTGCTGTCCCTAGCCCGGGCGCCTGCCTCCGCTATTCATGCGGCCTAAGCGTGTGTTCGGGAATTCATGATCGAGCGAAAGCGAGGAAATTTTGTGCTGAACAAGGCGGCTTTCACAGGTTTACCCGGCCGAGTAGAACGAGGACGTTTACCCGGAAGAGCGCAGCGAGGACGTGGCGGCGAGCCGGCAGCTACGACGAAGAAAGCCAACGAAGTGCAGCATGAAATTTGCAGCTTGTAGCCGATTGATGGATTTCCGAACACGCGCTAAAGATGAGCGCGATGGTTTCGGGGCATTCATCCCGCTTTTTATCCCCGCAAAGCGCGATTTTATGTATACGGCGCATCAATGCCACGAAACTACCCTCGCCAGGGCGTGCGGCCCGCGCAAGCTGCCTGTAAGGTGGCTGAGGCACGAAGCCAGCCCCCGCCCCGTGGAATAGCGAAGCGTATATTCCACGGGGCGGGGGCCGACCGCAAGGGAGCCTGGAAGGGAGCGACCCCGTCGGCCCCGGAGCAAAGCGCCCATCGGTAGGGAATGCCATAGGGGCCGCCGGGGATGCGCCCAAAAAAAAAGCCAGTGCTTTCACACTGGCCTTGTAATATCGTTCCTTTGGAAAAAAGCTATCGTTGCAATATCACCCGCTGCTGGGCTCCACCCACTTTGAAGAGGTAGACGCCGCCGGGCAGTTGGCTGATGTCGACGGGCTCAATGCCTGCGGCCTCATCTACTTCCCTGCGGTATACGCGCCGGCCCTGGAGGTCGTAGACGTCGATGACGACGGGCCGGCCGGCCCAGGGGGCGAGGTCTACGCTGACTTCGCCGGTGGTGGGGTTGGGGAAGAGGTTGAGGTTGGCGGTTTCGGCGCCCGGGTCAGGGACTTCGATAGCGATCAAATTGGCATTACCGATGACCGACACATTGCTGAAGGTGGCGCTGGTGCTACCCGTGGGGTTGTTGTTGGTGACCACCAAGCCTACTTCGATGCAGTTGGCCATGCTCACCGTGAGGGCGAACACCTGCGACCAACTACTGCCATTGGCGGAGATGTAGCCCACAAACTGGCTGCCCTGGCGCAGGATGCGGAGCCAGTAGCGGTTTTGGCTCGGGAACTGCTGCGGGTAGGCCTGGCCGCCCGTAGTGTAGCGTACCTCGCGGCGACTGAGGCTGCCGAGGTTGGTCATGAGCTGTACCTTGCGGGCGCCGGGGGCGTTGCCCTCGCGCATGACGATGCCCGCCCAGCCGCCGCCGTTGATGCTGGTCACCTGAGCCTGGATGCTGCCGTTGCCGCAGAGGTCGTGCTGGGCAAAGGCGGCTTCGTCGGCCGTGAAGGGCGGCGCATAGTAACAATTGGTACTATTGAGGGTGAATACGCCGCTGTTGTAGCTTACGCTGCTGCCGTCGGTACAGCCGATGCCGTCGGGCTGCCGGCTCCAGCCGCAGGGCAAGCCCTGCACCGTCACCTGGCTGATGCAACTGGCCGTGAGGCCTGCGGCGTCGGTAGCGGTGACGGTGACGGGTACGGTTTGGCCCACCTGAGCGCAACTGAGCATGGGCGCCGAGACGCTGAGGGTGGGGCTGCCACAGTTGTCGAAGGCCGTGGCTAAGCTGGCCGGATTGACGTTGAGGGAGCTATCGCCGTTGAAGGTAGCCGTAGTATTGACGCAGCTGATGCCGGGCGGGGTGTTGTCCACTTTGCTTACCGTGAAGGAGCAGGTGTTGGTCAGGCCGTTTACATCGGTCACGGTGAGGGTCACGCTCATGTTGCCTGCGCCGGAGACGCTTGTTCCCGCTACCGGAGATTGCATCACGCTTTGCACGCCGCAGTTGTCGGAGGCAGTCGCCAAGCTGATGTAGCTGGGAAGCGCGGCGGAGCAAGAGCTGCCCAGCGCCAGGTTTTGGTTAGCTGGGCAGGCTATGGTGGGCACGGTATTATCTACTTTGGTCACGGTGAAGGAGCAGGTGTTGGTCAGGCCGTTCACATCCGTTACCGTGAGGGTCACGCTCATGTTGCCCGCGCCGGAGACGGAGGTACCTGCTACCGGGGACTGGCTTACGCTTTGCACGCCGCAGTTGTCGGCCGTTGTAGCTAAGCTCGTGTAATCAGGCAACGTGGCCGAGCAGTTGGCGCCCAGCGCCAGGGTTTGGGTGGTGGGGCAGGTTATGCTGGGCGGGGTGTTGTCCACTTTGGTGACCGTGAAGGTGCAAGTGTTGGTCAGGCCGTTGATGTCCGTTACCGTGAGGGTCACGCTCATGTTGCCTGCGCCGGAGACGGTTGTTCCTGTGGTTGGCGACTGGCTTACGCTTTGCACGCCGCAGTTGTCACCCGTAGTGGCTAAGCTCGTGTAATCAGGCAGGGTGGCCGAGCAGTTGGCGCCCAGCGCCAGGGTTTGGGTGGTGGGGCAGGTGATGCTCGGGGCCGTGTTGTCCACGTTGGTGACCGTGAAGGTGCAAGTGTTGGTCAGGCCGTTGATGTCCGTTACCGTCAGCGTGACCGTCATGTTGCCTGCGCCGGAGACGGTTGTTCCTGCTACCGGGGCTTGGGTTACGCTTTGTACGGCACAGTTGTCGGAGGCAGTCGCCAAGCTGATGTAGCTGGGAAGCGCGGCGGAGCAAGAGCTGCCCAGCGCCAGGTTTTGGTTAGCTGGGCAGGCTATGGTGGGCACGGTATTATCTATTTTGGTCACGGTAAAGGAGCAGGTGTTGGTCAGGCCATTCACATCCGTTACCGTGAGGGTCACGCTTATGTTGCCCGCGCCGGAGACGCTTGTTCCTGCTACCGGGGACTGGCTTACGCTTTGCACGCCGCAGTTGTCGGCCGTTGTAGCTAAGCTCGTGTAATCAGGCAACGTGGCCGAGCAGTTGGCGCCCAGCGCCAGGGTTTGGGTGGTGGGGCAGGTGATGCTGGGGGCCGTGTTGTCCACTTTGGTGACCGTGAAGGTGCAAGTGTTGGTCAGGCCGTTGATGTCCGTTACCGTCAGCGTGACCGTCATGTTGCCCGCGCCGGAGACGGAGGTACCTGCTACCGGGGACTGGCTTACGCTCTGCACGCCGCAGTTGTCGGCTGTTGTAGCTAAGCTCGTGTAATCAGGCAGGGTGGCCGAGCAGTTGGCGCCCAGCGCCAGGGTTTGGGTGGTGGGGCAGGTGATGCTGGGGGCCGTGTTGTCCACTTTGGTGACCGTGAAGGTGCAAGTGTTGGTCAGGCCGTTGATGTCCGTTACCGTCAGCGTGACCGTCATGTTGCCCGCGCCGGAGACGGAGGTACCTGCTACCGGGGACTGGCTTACGCTCTGCACGCCGCAGTTGTCGGCTGTTGTAGCTAAGCTCGTGTAATCAGGCAGGGTGGCCGAGCAGTTGGCGCCCAGCGCCAGGGTTTGGGTGGTGGGGCAGGTGATGCTGGGGGCCGTGTTGTCCACTTTGGTGACCGTGAAGGTGCAAGTGTTGGTCAGGCCGTTGATGTCCGTTACCGTCAGCGTGACTGTCATGTTGCCTGCGCCGGAGACGGAGGTACCTGCTACGGGGGACTGGCTTACGCTTTGCACGCCGCAGTTGTCGGCTGCGGTGGCTAAGCTCGTGTAATCAGGCAACGTGGCCGAGCAGTTGGCGCCCAGCGCCAGGGTTTGGGTGGTGGGGCAGGTGATGCTGGGCGGGGTGTTGTCTTGAACCGTCACCGTTGTTTGGCAGGAAGCGGTGGCGCCTTTTATGTCCATGATGGTTAGCGTCACCGTTTGGGGTGCGCCTACGTGGCTGCAATTGAACATATTAGGCGATACGCCGATGCTTTGCAGGCCACAATCGGCGGAGCTGCCGTTGTTGACATCATCCACGGCCAGGCCGGCGCCGGCGCCCACTAAGGTGATAACGGCTGTTTTGCAGATGGCTTGGGGCGCATCGCAGCAGTTCTGGGCAGTCAGTTGCCAGGGTATGATGCGGGTGCAGTTGCCGTCCGTTATTTTTACATAAAACGTGTAGGCGCCCTCCGCCAATACCGCTGCGGGTGTAAACGTATTGGTAGCCGTTGTGTACGTGCCTGCCGAAAGGGCGCCGGCCTCGTCGCTGAAGATGCCCATTATGGTGAAATCTACGGGGCTGCTCAGGCCAAAGGCCGGGCTGATGGCATCGCAATTGTTGGCCGTCGTTGGCGCGATGATGATCTCGTTGTTGGTTACGTTTGCGATGGGGTTGCCCTGTGGGTAGGCGATGATGCCGTTGTTGGTGAGGGCGGTACTGTTGTGCGCGCTGGCGGTGCTAACGAGCATCAGTCCTCCGTTGGTAAAGGTGTTGTTATTGAACAGCCGTGCATACTGACGGATTTCTGCACAGGCATTGTTTTGGAAGGTAGCTGAGTTCCAAAGCCCTTCGTTGCCCACGCTGTTATTGGCGCCGATGGTAATTTTTGCGGCATTGGTGAATGTGCCTGCGTAGTTTGCGAGCCCTACGGAACCAGACCGGTCAATGTTGATCTCACCGCCGCTGTTGTTCTGGAAGATGGCGTCGTTCACCAGCCCGTCAAAGCCTACATTGGCAATGGCGCCAATGGTGATTTTTGCGGCATTGGTGAACGTGCCCGTAAGGTTCCAAAGTCCTCTGTTAGAAGACCGGTCAATATTGATTTCCCCTCCGCTTTGGTTATTGAAGGCGGCATTATTGTAAATGCCGAAACTGCCTACGCTGTGGTTAGCGCCGATGGTAATTTTTGCGGTATTGGTGAAGACGCCCGTACGGTTGTACAGTCCTTTGTCGGCAGACCGGTCAATGTTGATTTCGCCGCCGTTGTTGTTTTGGAAGGTGGCTGAGTTCCAAAGCCCTTCGTTGCCCACGCTGTTATTGGCGCCGATGGTAATTTTTGCGGCATTGGTAAATGTGCCTGCGTAGTTTGCGAGCCCTACGGAACCAGACCGGTCAATGTTGATCTCACCGCCGCTGTTGTTCTGAAAGATGGCTTCGTTCACCAGCCCGTCAAAGCCTACGCCGGCAATTGCCCCGATGTTGATTTTTGCGGCATTGGTAAACGTGCCCGACTCGTTGTACAGTCCTTTAGAAGAAGACCGGTCAATGTTGATTTCACCGCCGCTTTGGTTATCGAAGGTGGTATTACTGTGAATCCCCAAGTTACCTACGCTGTTATTGGCGCCGATGGTAATTTTTGCGGCATTGGTAAACGTGCCCGTACGATTCCAGATACCTCTATCCGTAGTCTGGTCAATGCTGATTTCGCCGCCGCTGTTGTTTTGGAAGGTGGCTTCGTTATAAAGCCCGAAGTTGCCGACGATGCCCGTGGCGCCGATCAGCAGTTGGCCACTGTTGGCCACTGTGCCCTCATTGCGGAAGCCGGATGTAATGAAGCTGCCGTAATTAAAAAATCCATTGATGGACAGGCTGCCTGTGGCGGCTATGGTCAGGGAGCCGCCGGTTTGGACGTGTACCGACTTGGCCGCGGCTGCCGTACCGGCTTGTATTACCGGGGCGTTGGTAGCGAAGGGGATGATGGCGTGGTCATTGGCGGTAGGCACACAGGCAGGGTTCCAGTTGGCATCGGTATCCCAATCGGAGCCGGCATTGCCCGTCCACGTTCGCTGGTTGGAACAAAGGCAGAGGTTGGGCGTATCTTGGTACTCATAGGCGCCCATGTCCACTATTCCGCTGTTAAAAAATCGAGGATTACGGTTCAGATCAGTGCTGAGATCGGCCGGAGCGGCGGCATTGCTACCTGCATTGATGGCAGGCGAGCAGTCCTGGAAGTTGAAGTCGCCGCCGGCCGCATTCACGAAGAGGGGATCAGCATTCAGGTTGCCCGTGCCGGTGAAGCCGCCCTGCACGATAGAATAAGTGACTGTGCCACCCGACACGCCATTGGCATTGCCCCAGACGATGCAGTTGGAAACGGCGGTTGCGTTCACTTCGTTGCTTATGGTGCTGTTGCCGCCCGTATTGCCGTAGAAAGTGCAGTTGATGACTTTGGCCGAAGCCGTACCGCCGCCATTGGATATGGCAGCGCCCGCTACGCTGCAACTGTTGCCCGTAAACAGGCAGTTGATTACGTTTGCCTGGGAGTTGTCGTTGAACATGGCCGCACCCGAGGTGGCTCTGTTGTTTCTGAAAATACAATTGCGGACTGTGGGCGAGGCATGGCTATTCCACATACCGCCGCCGAGGTTCAGCGGGAAGTTCCCATCCGCATTCCCTGCCTCCACAGTAAAGCCATCCAGGATGGCGCTACTGGTCAGTGGGGCGTTTGCGTTGAAATTGTTGTTGATAACCCGGTAAGTATTGTCGGCATTGCCAGCCGCACCGATATCCCCGCTCAGCGTGGTCACGTTCGTCACCCAGTTGCGCTGCGAAAGCTGGGTCTCCGTGCCGTTGAAGCCGCCGTAGATGGCCACGCCGTTTTTCATGACGAATGAAATGTTGCGGTCATTGGTGGTAGTGGGTTTATATGTGCCAGCAGCCACCCAGATTTCGGCGATGCCGGGGCAGGCGCTGTTCAGCGCACTTTGCAGATTAGTGTAGGCATTGATCCAGGACGTACCGTTGTTGGCGCCGGTGGCGTTGGCTTTTACATAAATCACATTACCCGGTGGGCAGCAAACGTTGCCCTCATCGGTTTGGCTGTTGCAATTGTTGTCAAAGCCATCGCAGACTTCGGCAGCGAAGGGATTGATCGCTTGGTTGGCGTCGTTGCAGTCGGCGCCATTTGAAACATACCCCGTGCCGCAGGTATTGCAAAACACCTGACTCATGGCCGGATTGCCGAAGCTGTCGTTGTCGCTGTCCCGGTAGCAGGTGACGAAGGTAGGAGGTGTGCTCTGAAATTCATAGGCCCCCATATCCACCGTTCCGTTATTGTAGAAGCGGGGATTGCCGTCCAAATCGGTGGTAATGCCACCTGGTACATAGCCATTACCACCCGTGTTGATGGCAGGCGAGCAGCCTTGCAGGCGGAAGTCGCCGCCAGCGGTGTTGACGAAGAGCGGGTCGGCATTCAGGTTGCCCGTGCCACTCCAGCCGCCCTGGACGATAGAATTAGCAACGGTGAAGGCAGTAGTAGGGGGGGCTATAATATTAAATGAGTTATTATTTCCCCAGAGGATGCAATTGCTAACGGATACTAGATTCCCTGCCTGATTTATAATAGCCGTATGATTGCCATAAAATGTACAATTTATTATATTTGCACTGCCACCAAAGTTAAACACTCCAGAGGAATACACAGTCCCGACATTATTGATAAAAAGGCAATTGATAATCGTTGGAGTCGCATCATTAAAATTAAATATCCCTGCATTTCCATAACTGCCCGTGTTATTGGAAAAAATGCAATTTCTAATAGTGGGAGATGACCCGGCATTGTAAATTCCTCCGCCGTTGAGGTTTCCCGTTGGAGGAGCCGTATTTGCCTGCGTTACCGTAAATCCATCAAATATGGCAGAACTGATTCCTTCATTAACGATTACACTATAGCTGTTATCTGAATTATTCCCCGAAATTCCAATATCCCCGCTCAGCGTGGTGACATTCGTGCGCCAGTTGCGCTGAGAAAGCTGCGTCTCCATGCCATTGAAACCGCCGTAGATGGCCACGCCATTTTTCATGGAAAAGGAAATGCTGCGGTCGGTACCACTCGTGGGCTTATAAGTGCCCGCAGCCACCCAAACTTCGTCTCCCGATCCGGAAGCGTTAATCATGGCTTGCAGATTACCGGAGGCATTCGCCCACGTGGTGCCGTCGCCCGTACCGCTGGCAGTGGGTTTCACATAGCGGACCATGGCCTGGGCTTGCAAAGACAGGATGATGATGAAGAAGGTCAAAACGCCATTCAGCAAGTGTGTTCTAGCATTCGAAAAAGGAACGCTTGTGTTCATAGCATAACGGTTTAAACAGAATAATAAAACGGCTGCCAAAGCGCTGCACCCTCCTGAGCAGGTAGTACAGAATAGCGACACAAGGGGGTGTCGTCTTTCCCGCTTTACTCGTAAACGACGGCATCGGCACGGATTTCAAAGGTGAAATTGCGTCCGGAAAGCAGCTCTGTAGCAGTTTTTTCAGGGAAGGCCCGATGGTTTTCAGGGAGGTAGCAGATATTACAAGGCAGTTGTTTTTTATGGGCCACGCCCGCTGCGCGTTTTTAACCGTACTCCGTAGGAGGCGGTCGGGTACCACCACCACCACCACGTCCTCGCTATACTCGGCCGGGTAAACGTCCGCCGTCGCTACGCTAGTCGGCTCAATCTTCGCTGCGCTCTTCCGGGTAAACGCCCTCGTTGCACTCGGTCGGGTAAACCGCGTCCTCGCTGTGCTCGGCCGGGTAAACGTCCGCCGTCGCTACGCTAGTCGGCTCAATCTTCGCTACGCTCTTCCGGGTAAAACCCCCCCGCCGCGGGTCATTTGGTCTCCGGTAGGCTGGGTTGCGCGGCGGCGCCACGCCCTCGCGCTGTTCGGTCGGGTAAACGTGCTACGCCCCCACGCCCTCACTACCCTCGGTCGGGTAAACGTCGTCGCTGCGCTCATCCGGGTAAATCTTATGCCTTCCTCCTTCACCCCGTGGAATATACGCTTCGCTATTCCACAGGGTAAAGTCGTCGGGCATACCGCTGCACCCTCTGGTCCAATAACGCCAACGCTAATGGGAAGCAGGGGCGGCTGCATGCTATGCCACAAAATCCTTATCTTTGTCCTAAAACCAGCCGCACCATGCCGAAACGCACGCCATTGGGTTCATCCGACTTCAAGGGAGTCATTGAGGAGAATAGGTATTATGTAGATAAGACCGCCATGATGCGCGCCATAGTGGATGGAGCCAAGGTGCAACTGCACTGCCGCCCGCGGCGCTTCGGCAAAACGCTCAACCTCTCCACCCTGCGCTACTTCTTCGACTGCCAGGGCCAATACCGCCACCTTTTTGAGGGGTTAGCCATAGCTCAGGATGAGGAGATGATGACACAGCACCACGGCAAATACCCGGTCATTGCCCTGTCGTTCAAGGATGTGAAGATGGGAAGCTACACCTCGGCCATGCAGGCTATGACCAACTTGTTGTACGAAGAGTGGGCACGACACACCGCTCTGACAGGCCATCCGGCGTATGACAAACAAATGGCCGATATGGCGGCAACGGTGAGGACGGGAGAAGTTAAACCATTCCTGTTTCGGGATGCCATCAAAAAATTAGCCAGCCTGCTATGTGCCCACCACGGGGCTCCGGTAGTGCTGCTGATAGACGAGTACGATACACCCTTGGTGGAAGCCTGGCTGAAGGGCTACTACGATGAAATGATTGAATTCATGCGCCCGCTGCTGGGCGGTGTGTTCAAAGATAACGACGAGGTGCTATTCAAAGGGGTGCTCACGGGTATATTGCGGGTGGCCAAGGAGAGCCTCTTCAGCGGGCTCAACAACTTCATCTCCTCGGGGGGCTTAGAGCCGGATCCTTTTTGTGATAAATTTGGCTTTACGGAGCCGGAGGTACAGGCCCTACTCGCCCACCGGGGCCTCAACGGCCGCGAGATGGAAGAGGTGCGCAATTGGTACGACGGCTACCGCTACGGCGGCATCCCCATCTACAACCCCTGGTCGATACTCAACTATGCCTTCGCCCAGGAGCCCAGCCTGAAGCCATATTGGGTAAATACGGGCGGGCACGACCTGCTCAAGCGCCTGTTCTTCGGCCGCGAGGCCGATGTGAAAGAGCAGCTCACTACCCTTATGCACGGCGAAAGCCTGTATGCGGAAGTGGACGAATTTCTCACCTTCCGGGGCTTAGAAACCAACCCCAACGCTATCCTGAGTCTGATGTACTTTGCGGGCTACCTGCGTGCCGGGGCGCAAAGAACCGTTGACCTGATTGCAGAATATGAACTATCAATCCCCAACCGCGAGGTACTGTTGGCTTACCGAAGCACCCTCATGGCCTGGTTCAATGAAGACTTAGGCCGCTCCTTCAACGACAAGCTGCTGAATGCCCTCACGACGGGCGACGTCTTGACCTTCGGCGAGGGCTTGGCCAAATTCGTGCTGAAGGTAGCCAGCTTCTACGATACAGCGGACAACCGCACCGAACACTTCTACCACGCCTTCCTGCTGGGGCTGTTGGCCCGCCTTGATTCGGCATACATCGTCCGGTCTAATGGCGAAAGCGGCTATGGGCGCTACGACATCTGCCTCATTCCCAAAGATGCCACCCGCAAGGGTATTGTAATGGAGATCAAGGCGGTGCGCCCACATCGCGGGGAGATTCTGCCCGGACGCTTAGCCGAAGCCGGTGAGCAGTTGCTGTCTAAGCAATATGACACAGAACTCATTGCTCATGGCGCCACAGACATCCTGCGCTTGGCCATTGCAGTAGAAGGCAAAGAGGTAGTGGTGGAACAGGTTTAGACCCCCTCGCCAGGGCGTGCGGCCCGCGCAAGCTGCCTGTAGGGCGCCGACGTTAGGAGGCGGTGCTTTGCACCGAGCATGGAGCGTGATCGGGCATTAATCACCGACCTGCTAATGGGGCTTTTTGCCCCTGTCGTCGTTCCCAAAATCCTCATTGGGGAATCCCCCAACTCCGGTTTTGGCGCCTAGACAGTTGCCAAAATCCCTCATTCTCGGTCAGGTGATCAATACCCGAACAAGCTCAGCGAGCCCGGAAGGGAGCGACCCCGGCGGCCCGGAGTGAAACGCCCATCGCCAGGGCCATGCCCCAAGGGGCCGCCGGGGATGCGCCCCCCAAAGGAATAGCCTCGTTGCATATATCACAAGAGGCTATTTCTATGAAGGTTTACGTAGCTTTGAGGCGGATACTTTGTATAGCAGGGCCGTAGACTCAGCTACCCAGTAGCTTTTTATTAGACTTGTTCTGCGGGATTATCAAACGGCTGCGCTTTTGCTCGTTCGCGCCCCGCAGAACAAATTGACAGTGCCCATCCTTCCGGTTTATTGCTTGGTAAACCTAAAACTCATTTTGATTTCTGAGTCAAGCTCATTCAGCATGGCTTGAAAATTAGGATCTTCCAATAATTCATTTTTAAATTCCAGTAAAATTTCAGATTGGCCATTGTTGTCTTCCAATTGGGCAATTACCTTTTCGGCATTGGTGGTTCCTTCTTCTTTGAGGGTGAGCAAGGTGTTATCCGCTCGAAGATCGTACTTGCCGAGTGTTTTCACTCCGAAGATTTCCATCTCATAATCACCATCTTTGTAGAAAGTAATGGACATATTCTGGGCCATTTCCTTGATCATACCATTGATCATGGCAATAATCATTTGGTCTTCGGGGGATGCCGTGCCCACGGTTTCCAGCCTCACATCTGTGCCATTCCAGATACCTTCTATCTGGCGTTGAGCAGAGCTTCGGCCGGTGACTGTCTCACAGCTTTGCAAAATAGTTGTAGCAGCAAATATGCTGATCAAAATCCAGTTTTTCATTTCGACAATTTTTTTGATTAAAAATATAGTTCACGCTGGCAGGTTTTGTGCATAGACCGCTGGTTTATGCGAATCTTCATGCAAAAAACCTGCCGACGCGCGGTATAATAGACTTGTTCTGCGGGGTCATGAACGAGCGAAAGCGGAGTGAACTTTGTGAAGAATTATCGCAACAAAATCACCTCCCCTTTCATTATTTCTTTCTGGTCATCGCTGAAGCGCAACTCGGCAAAGAAGACGAGTGTTCCTTGGTCTTGGTCTTCGTCTTTGAATTGGCCATTCCAGCCCTCTGAAGGTATGTTGGGTGGAAAGCGGCGCTTTTCAAAGACAAGCTGCCCCCAGCGGTCATATATCGCCAGGTATTCAACTTCCACTAAATCATAGCTACCAAACAGGGTGAAATAATCATTAATTCCGTCGCCATTCGGGCTGAAGGCATTGGGCGCATAGGCGCTTGCGGGGTGGCTTACGGCCACCCATACGCTATCCTGCGCCAAGCACCCAAAACTATCCGTCGCCACTATGCGATACCAGGCACTTTCTATGGGGGTCACCCGGACACGCGCGCCTGTGGAGGCGCCGCTTATGCCCGGCCCCGACCAGTTGTACTGGCGGCCGCCGGCGGCAGACAGGAAAATGGTTTGTCCTAATGTTACGCTTGTATCCGCGCTTACTTCTAAGGTCACTTCCCGCACATAGATGAGTAGCTCCAAGGTTTCGGCGAAGCACTCATTTTCGTGGCTTACATGTATGCGCGTATCAGCGAATGGTGACAGCATGGCTGTAGTGGGGCTCAGCAAGGCTAATCGCCCCGTCGTATCCTGCCAAAGCGGGGTCATCCCTCCTACAAAGGTCAGGCTGACCGGGCTGCCCAGGCAGACGGTATCGGCATCGGCCACCAGTTCACCCATGAGCACAGGTACTTCGCGCACCCAAACGGTATCCTGCCCCTGGCATCCATCCTCCGTGAGGACATGTAGTCTGTAATATCCGGGCGCATCCACGTTTATGCCGGCTGTGGCGCTTCCCTCCGACCATTGGTAAGTATAGTTGTTATTTACAGTTGTGGGGCTAAGTTGGATGAATTCTCCCTGACATAGCACTTCTTCCTCTGGCAGGTCGATTATCGGCAGGGGTAGTTCGCGCACCCAAATGGAATCCCTTATACTACATCGCAAAGCACCTGCTGCGCTCAAGCCTATCCAACCTGGAGCACTTACCCATTGGGTGGTTGCCAGCTCGCCATTATCCCATTGGAATGTGCCGAAGCAACCCACGCACGAAGGGGCTAACAAGAGCGAATCCCCCGTACAAAATGCAGTTGTAGCCGGCCAAGTGACAGATAACTCACAGTCTCTGATGACAATGGTTTTATCCGACGATGTCACAGGCCAGGATACCAGCGTCTGCCCCACGAGACGATAAAACTCCAGGGCCAGTGGCGTTTCTGTGAACTGAACCTGCGTTGCGATAGGTACAGTTGTATTCAGGGCGCGAAAGCGCAGGCGGAGAATCGGCGTTGAATCAGGGCGGCTTTGCCCCAGTCCACTGGCGTCGTACCAGATGACACTGACTTGCTCCGGCGATGAATTGACAACCATATCTGATAACCCGATAGGTTCTAAGGTCAAGAAATCGAGTTCATTGCCATCCCAGCCTAAGCTTAACTGGAACGCCCCGGCATCTTGGAACCCTGATACGCGCACGACGAGGTCAAACTCCGCTCCGGGGGATACAAAAACCGTATCCGTTGGGATCCAGTCAAAATATACAGCCTGTGCCCCCAAAAAAGTAGGGGATAGTGCCAGTAATATGATGAGGTAAACGGCGTATTTCATGAACAACAAGTTTGAGGTTCCTTTTAAAAAGAAGCCCACTACAGGTATGCAGCGGGCCTCCAAAAATGCTTTGAAGTAGGTTGTTGTATAATGGTTAGTTCAGTACCAGCTTGCCGCTCTGCCCATCGGCCAGCTTCCAGAGATAAATACCAGCAGGCAGAGGTACATATAGTATCTGACCGTTGGCCACCTCAGCCTGGAAGACCCGGCTGCCTTGGGTATTCATAATTTGAAATTGTTGGCTGGCGGTATTGCTTGCCCAGCTCACACGGAAGCTTCCAAACGCTGGGTTGGGGGCTACGCCTGCCGTGTTGCCGGCAGTATTTTTGAGCGCGCTCAGCTCAATACCCAGGCGATTACCCGAAGTTTCGTATAGCTGGGAATCTTCATGGATACTCAACTCCCCGGGATATCTTTCAAAAATGAGTTCCAGCATACCCTCTCCCTGCCGGGACAGGGCGCCGTCTGTTCCAATAAACGCCAGTTTGAATAAGCCTCGTTGTGCATAGGTCTCGTTCAGTACCACCTGCGCCTGCGAACCGCCCAGCCAGTTGTAACCGAGGTAACGGCCCCCGCTGCCGAAGCGCAAGTCCAACAGACCGCCCAGCAAGGCTGTTTGGTCGGCATGAATGCGAATACGCGTGGTACCATCGGCGTGCTGATAGGTGAAGTAGGTCCAAGCTGCTGTATTGAGCGTTCGCTCTTCGCCTTGGGTGAAGCCAGGGGCAGCGTTGCCATCGGCATCTGCCAGGACGATCCCCAAAATAACTTCATTCACACCTATGGCCGGGTCTACGTTTTCAAGAACCAGATTGCTCGGCACATCAAAATATCCGGGGCTGGGATAGGGCGGCATCGGGTGGCTGGCAGGCACAAACTTAATTTGGCCATCCTGACACGGGAAATCAATAAGCCCCACCAGCCATTGTAAGATTTTCACCACGTCGAGGGTCGTGAAACTGCCATTGCAGTCTACGTCTCCTGCCAATTGGGTATAAGGTGTGAGTGTTGGTATGGAGAGTTGGACGATCAAGCGGTTGAAGTAAAACGCATCGGCCGGGCTAATACCCGCCCGAATGAGCGTGTCTTTGCGCACGGAGATGTTCAGCGCTTCGCTGTACAGTACGGTCGTTTCCAGTACCCCACCGGCATTGGTATGGAATATGTATGTGCTATCGCTGGTTTCGACAGTGACTTCAGCGTTTGAAATAGGCAGACCAAAAGGCGTGCGCACGCTGAGGTTGATGGGAATGTTGCCATAAATTGCGAAGCTACCATCTATCACACTGCCCAAGATGGGGCGGGCTTCTGCGCCGATAAGGCCCGTAATTTCAAACACTACACTCCCACCCGTCACGCTGATGATGCTGGAATCGCCTGGCTCTCCTACCAGTTCTATGGCTATGAGGAAGAGGGTGTCACCAGGTACCACTGTTTCCCCGCCTGAGCTATTAAAGAGATAGCTAAAGGTGTTTATCGCCGGATTGAACGCCCCTGTGTTCATTTGTAGACGCCCATCCTCAAACCCCACCAGTCTGCCAACTGAGGCATCAAAACGCAGTTCTGAGTAGATGGAAGTAATGGGGCCGTCATAGCTGACCGATAAGAGGGGAATATAAATGATTTGGCCCGCAACACCCTCGGCAGAACCCAAGGCAAAATCTCCATTTAATATGACCACCGTCGTGGTGGCAGTAGCTATGGCTCCACACGCGCTCTGAGCAGTCAGTGTTACGGAGTAGCTGCCATTCACGCTATACGTCACAGTGGGGTTTGCCTCCGTTGAGGTGGTACCATTTCCGAAGTTCCAGCTCACCACCGATCCATTCACTACAACACTGGTAAAGCTAACCACTCCCCCGGGAGCAGTCATCTGTGCAATGCCCACCTCTGGGGCTTCGCACTCGACACAATCTAAAATGATCTCTGCGGTAGCCGTACAGCCATCTGCATCCGTGATGAGTACAACGTAAGCACCCGCCGCCAAACCCGAAAAGCTACCCGTTGCCAGCGGCGCCCCGCCATTGAGGCTGTAGGAGAAGGGCGCCACCCCCGAAGTGGGTTGTGGTACTTGAATACTACCGTTATCCAAACCACAGACAGGGGCTACGGATTGTATGCTTGTGGGGTCGAAGTCTATGTCGCAACTAGGGCTTAGGAAGGCGATGCTGGCCTGGTAGGGAGTCAGGTTGCTGTCGTCGGCACTTTCATAGCGGATGACGAGGTAGTAGTCGCCGGCGGCAGGCAAGCCCGTTTCCAAGGTGTTTTGCCCATTCACTTGGGCAATAGGTGCGGCGTTGGGATCGCCATACAGGGTGAGGCTGAAGGCCGGCCCTCCTCCCGTACTGTTGTTGATAGACGCCAAAAACAGACCCGGGGCGGCGTTGATGATGCGCACCACGTCCACATCGCCAGGAATATTGATTTTGCCAGTCAAAGCGGTAGGCTCTGTGATGGTACGCGCCGTAGCTGGCGTGTCGTTGCATTCGGCGGGGTCTTCGGCATCGGGTTGGAGGAGGAAGCGGTAATCGGCGTTGGTAAGGGTATTGAATTCGAGGTTCGCGCCTACCCATACATAGAAGGTACCCGCCTCACACACCTTGAACAACATGGTATGCAGCCCGTTGGGGTAGTAACAGAAAAAGTGTTCAATATCGTTGCCATCGCTGTCTAGCACGGCCCACCAGTCGCGAGGCTCGGGGTCAGCATCGGGGTACTCGAAGGTGATGCGGTAAGCACCGGCAGGTAGTTCGACGGAGAAGTAGTCCTCGTCAGCCAAGGAGGAAACCCTGCCTGTCATCGGTGTTCCCAAACTCAAGGGCTGCGCCGTGGCAGCCGTATTATTGGGTTCAACTTCTTGTGCTGTGGCGGGCAGGCAAAGCAAAGCCAGCCCCAGCGCCAGCAGCGCTGTAGTTAAAAATTTACTCATAGTCTAATAATATTTGGTTGTTAAGTCAAAACAGGGCGCTTGGGCGCCTTTCTATAGACATATCTGCCCGGAGAACGGGGTTGTGAAGTAATTTGGAGATTTTTAAAAAATAATTTGCGTACGCATAAACGGGTCATTGTTCACAGACCAGTTTGAAAGGAGGCATTTCGGTATTCAGTTGGGGCGCCTGATGGGGGAGGCGGTTGATGACATCCGTGAAGACTTGAGGGAAGGGTATCTCGCAGCGGTACTGTGCTATACAATCCATTAGCAGGCCGGTAAAAAGGCCATTTTTTTTGATAGGGTGATTATCGCTGGCTGTTTGCCCCGTTAGTGTGGCGTGTACTGTTATGCGCCGGATATCGTCCTGGACTGGCTCATTAAAACCAGACCCAAAAGGCTGCGTTATTAGGCGCATCGCATTTTTAGTGGGCGGTACATCTCGGCAGGCGTCGGTGACAATGATTTGGCGAGGGCAGCGAATGGCGCTCACGAACGCATTTAAAGGGAGTGCTTTGGCGTGATTGAATGTGTCGGGCAAGGGCTGGTAGTCTATCGGAAGGAAGTAGTCCAAGTTATGATAGGTACAGCCGTGCCCGGAGTAGTAAAGCGATATCAGACTATACTTGTGTGCTGGCAGGGCAAACAGCCGCTTTTGCAGTGCATCTAAGGTGTCTTTGGTTACATTGCGGTATATCCAAACCTCAAAGCCGAATTGCTGGTAAAACTGCGCCATACTATCGAGGTCGTTGTGGGTGTTGTTTAGGGTTGTCAGATACTGGTAGTCTTTGGCGGCGATGAGGATGGCGAGCTTGGGGCCAGAAATAACGGGCAATTGATTTTGCTGGAAATTTTTACGATTGAATTGATACACTTCTGCGGTGTAGCCTTGCTTGAAAGTACCCTTTCGGAGCAAGACGGCATCATCTGATTTTCTTCTGACGCTAAAAATGGTGTCTCGCCTGAATTCAATTGTTCTGTCTTCCAGTATCATTTCGGCAAATCCCCATTTTACCGTATCTGGGCTAGCGTAGTAAATGTAAGCGTAAACGATGGTTCCTTTGGGGATACATGTTGTGCTATCAAGCTTATGATCTGATTTTAATCTCATCTCCATCCCATCACCAACCGAGAATTCACTTAAGATATGGTCTTGAACGGTTTCTATGTTAAATGGATACCCCTGTTTGAGCGTAAATTTTGATGGATCGTTGTATGTGCATTTAGTATCTGGCAACTTCAATTCATAACTATAGGTCAGCGAATTTTCATGATACCTAATGACTATGGTATCGTTGATCATCACTACTTGTCCATACTCTGTAGTGATACTTATTATAATAAATTTTAATTCCCAGAATGAGCGTTCACCACTTCGCCTTTGTTTTTCATCAGAAATTAATAAGTAAGGAACTTTCGTCCCTGAGGCGATGATTTTGACACCCTGCACAGTCACGTCAATCTTGGTCGTAATGGTTAGATAATCCTGCTCTGCACTTGCCTTTTGTAGCGGGTCTCGTTTAATATCCAGCCCCACACTTTTACCTGTTAATATTATATGATTATCTGCTTGCGCACCAACAGAGCAGATGGACAAGACCAGCAAAGTGAAACATAGCATTAGTATATTGGTACGCATGGTTTTGTCCTTTTACTCCACCAAAATAAACCCAGCCCAGAAATATGCATCTGCCTCCTTCCTGTTGCCTGCCCCGTCCACATACCAGCGCATGGCCTCTTGGGTTTGTCGGAAAGCCTCGCGCACGGAAAGTTGCCCGCCCAACCACTTTTGGTAAAACAACTGCATGAAGGAGCTGGTGCTGGCATCATCTACCGACCACAAGCTCACGATGGCCTGCTTGGCGCCCGCTTCCAGGAAGGCGCGTTGCAGGCCAAAGACCCCCTCGCTGCCCGCCGCCGTACCCAGCCCGGTTTCACAGGCCGACAGCACCACCAGTTCCGTGCCTTCCAGGTTCAGATGGCTAATGTCTTGCGCCAGTACGATGGCGTCTTGAGGGTTGGGTAGGATATTAGCCCCTGCCATGACCAAGCCAGAGCGGCGCATAGGGTTGGGGTCGCGGGTGGTGGTATCGCCAGGCGTGGCGTTGGCACTGAAATAGCCGTGTACGATGGCATGGATGAGGTCGGGCGCGGCCCCCTGCCGCAATACATTCAAAAAGGCCGACCGGGTAGCTGCCTGCCCCGTAAGGAATTGGAGGCTGGTACGATTGGTCTTTAGTGCGGCGGCTACGGCATCATGTTCTTTTCGGCCATACATTAGGTTTTTCAAAGGTTCTCCGTGTCGGGCTACATTGCCGCCTCCGGATGCTGAACCGTAGTCCACGTCGCCTACCAGCAGAGCGGACTTAATTTGGCTTGCAGTTAGCTCCGACCTGTCTTTTCCAATATGCCGGGTAGAACGTGTAAGTACAATTTTATATTTGTCCATCAGACGTTCGGTACCCCCTACTTGGGTGGGCAATGCGTCAAAAGGCGTCCGATGCAACAAGCCTACAGGCGATACATATACTTTACTGACTCCCTTGAGTAACGCATCCAGTGGTTGCCAACTCAGGAGATATTGAGTTTTCGCTGAATCACTTGGGCTATTCCTGATTGAGCCCCGCGTCATGGCGGCTGCATAATCTGATGCTTTTACATAGTTGCGTTCATCGCCAAGCAAAGGAATCAGTTCAGGTTCCGGGCATAGATAGACCCAATCAGGCGCAGCGCTGCCTGAACGCAACACCAGCGCAGCGTAGTGATAAGTACCCTCCCCTTCGCCTAAATCATCGCGGTAACGGATATACTCTATAGCAGCCTCGTTGGCTTGCAGATTGGCCTGCACGTCCTGCCAACGGGTATCTACGTCCCGAAGATAGGTTTGGTAACTGGGCGATTCGGCGATGAGCTGTTTTTGTACTTGCTCGGCCAGCCTTTCAAGCGAATCCAGCCCCCGACGCTCTTCCTTAGGCTGTTCGTAGATGCTGGCAATAGCGCGCTGTAGGTCGGCGTAGCGATCGTAGCGGTTGCGCAAGCTCGAGTCTTGGGCCGACAGGTAGCTGTCGCGCAGGTTTCTACCCCCATCTAAGGCGGAGCTTTTGGCCAGCAGGGCGTTGTCGTAGCAAAGGCCGCTCAACTTAGCCTGTGGGAACTTGGCCTGTAGGCTGGGGAGCATCCCCTGTTGGCTAACTTGGTCGAGCAAAGCAATCTGCTGGCTGTACGACATATACCCCAAACCCTGCCTGGCACGTACGGAGTAATACCGTTGTACCCGTGCGGCCAGCGAATCGCCCAGCACCCACTGCCCTTGCCCGTAGGCGATGCGGGCGTACTGGAGCAGCGCTTCGAAGTAGGGCTGCTTGTACTCATCGCCATAGTTTTCTTGTATGGCCAAGCTTTGAGTGATGGCAGCCTGGGCTTCGGGGAAGCGATTTTGGGCAGCATATAGTTCGGCCAGGGACGTAAGCGTCCAAGCGACTTGCTTTGACTTTACACCATATATATTTCCTCTGATGACTTTGGCCGAATCGAGGTACGTTTCAGCCTCTTTATAGCGTCGAAGTAGGGTAAGGGTAAAACCTGTTTGGCTCAAATTTGAAGCGTAGTCAGGGTGGTTATTACCTACTAAGTTGTTCAATAAACCCCGGGCTACATCAAGCCGCTCCAAGCCTTTTTCCATCTCTCCTAATCCGTTATAGCAATTGGATTGGGTAGATAAAATATAACTCATGGTGAGCGATCTGCGCATAGTTTCATCCAAAGCGGCCTCTGCTTTTTGAGCATAATACAACCCCTTTTCATATTGGCCGGTTTGTCGGAAAAAATCTGCATAAGATCGTAGGGAATTGGTATATTCAATGTTGCGGTAGGCTTGTCTTTCCCAATAATCCAGTTGGCGCGAGAAGATGCTATCCGCTGCCGGCCAGTTTCCTGTATTCATTAGGAACGAGGCATAGTTTTTTTCATAGTAGCGAAAGCTGGGGTGCTGCACCCCAAGGGCATTGCGAGCCATGCCGAGCGCTTCCCGGTACAAGGAATCAGCCATGATATATGCCCCCAAGTCATGATAATAAACGGCCATGTTTTGGATGTATAATGCCATGTCTGCGGCATTGCCGCTACCCTGGGCTTGCTGCAAGATGTGCAATGCCAGGCGGATGGTGTCGATGGCGGCTTGGGCGTTACCCATATCGTAAAGGAGAGAAGCATAATTATTGTACCGATTCGCCATTTGTGGGTGTTCGATGCCATAAACAGCGACGGTTTCTTGGATTGCTTTCTGTATGTTCTCACGGGCGGCTCCGTAGTCGCCTTGATTGCCTTTTAGTACGCTTAGGTTGTTCAATAGGCTGATGACCAGGTTTGTTTCTCCTGCTTCCTGCGCCAAAGGCAATGCGACTTCGAGGTAAGACGCTGCCTCTTCGTAGCGGCCCAGGTTTGAAAGGGCTGCATGCGACCTATTGAGTATGTGAGGGTCTTGTTCCGGGGCTTTCCCTTGCAGGCTCATCAATTCCTTTCTGCGTTCCAATCTTTCCAATGCTGCTGCATAGTTGCCAATGGCTTCCTCGTACTCACCCGCGAAAAGTTGGTACAACTCCTCTAAGCTGTATAAAGATTGAGATGTTGTGAGGGGGATGCGAACCTCTTCTAAGTAATACTTGGCTTGGTCGAAATCACCAAGTTCTATATATCGGTCAGCGGACAGCAGACAAACGTAGTAGTAATAGATGCTTTGCTTTCCATAGCTGCTAACCGTAATGTCGAGCGATTCTTTCAACAGGGTATCCGCGAGCGCGTAAAGGCCGTTCTGTGTGGCTTGTCGTGCCAAGTCAAGTAAATTCAGGACGGTGTTTTCCGCATTGCCCATCGCTTTTTTTAGCCTTATGATCTCCTTTTTGTAGGGTATCACTTCGGCAGGTGTACGCGTAGCTGCCAAGTATTGCGCCTGGTACTCCAAAAACTGGATATACCCCATACTCTGAGTGCCAAATATCTGTTGCATCAAGGCGCCAAAACGGGCGTTAAGTTCGCGTCGTTTTTCAATATCTCCTTTGGGGTTGTCAAGAAGGAGAATCTGTTGCTGGAGGGCCGACAAATACCATATATTCTCCCGTCCCAACAGCTTGTATACCTCATCCATATAACGCTCGGATAAGAGTAAGGCACTGTCTAATTGTTTGATGTTGTTGTAATAATAGGCCCTGTTGAAAAACTTAGCCTGTAAGTAGTTGATTCCTTCCCCTTTTTCCTGTATGGATAAATAGGGGATGAGCAATTGGTAAAGAGAATCAGCTAGGGAGGGCCGATTAGCGAAACCGTACCTGCTCTGGGCTAAATTCACACCCTCCCAATACTTGGGCGATGAAGCGCCCCAAAGATCAGCCCGCAGCGCAAGTGCGGTTTTTACCAGGGAGTCCGCCTGATGAAAATCCTGACTGAACAGGAAGAAATCAGCCCGTTCATCCAATATTTTTATCCTGCTGTGATGTCGCTCCCCATAAATTTGCAGGTACATCTGTTCTGCCTTTTGCAACAGCGAGTCGGCTACGATTTGGTTGCCCGCAGCGTCGAAATCCTTTGCCACAGCCAGCGTCAGCATGGCCGTATTGGGGTGCTGGTTGCCAAACGCTTCCTGACAGATGCCTAAGGCCTGGCGACGTATCACCACCGCCGTATCGAAATAGCCATAGAACGAATTTCCATACCAGGCAGCTAAGTCCTGTAGTAGCGCTACTTCGTATATGTTGTTTTTTCCCAGGTGGAGGGTGTAAATATCCCGCGCCTCTTGAATGAGCTCATCGGCTTCTAAAAAACGTGGGGTGCTGTATTGGAGGTAGCTATATTTTACGCGCAGCAGCTCGGCTTTTTTTAAGTGGGTGCTGCCCAGGTGTTTGTCTACCAGCAAAATAGCGCGTTCCAGTATGGGTTCTACCTGATCGTAGCGGGGCACGCTGTGGCTGTATAGTTCTGCCAGGGCTTTCAGTACGCTTGCGTACTCCAGCGGGTAGCGAGCCCGTGCTCTATGGAGTATACGTTCAGCACGTTCCAGTAGTTCGGCGGCGCGGTAGTATTCGCCCAGGCTCTTGCTCAAGTATAATGCCTGCTGCGTAAGAGCCTTGGCCAGCTCAGGCGATCTGTTGCCGTGTAGCCGCTCTTGCAGGGCTACGGCCTCAGCGTAGTAGGCGCCGGCCTGCGGGTACTGCGACATCTCTGCATGCCAGGCGCCCATGTTTACGAGGTATTCCCAGTGCATGCCTTCCATACCCCGGGCTTTGCAGACTTCTGCTATGTAGTGCGCTTTTTGTAAAACTACAAAAGCGCTATCGTACTGTGCCAAGTCGCGGTAGCTGCCAGCCAGCCAGATGTGGGCACGCAGATAGTTGGTGTCGGCCTGAATATCGTTGCCTTCCCAGATAGAAATGGCCATCTTGTACTGATCCACGGCCTGCTGAAACCGGGTGAGGTTGGCGGCTACCATACCGCTGCAAAAATGCGCCATTGCCGCCGCCTCAGATGTGGGCTGCGCTGTTGCCTGCAAGAGCGCCTGCCGGGTGAGCTGTTCCGCTTCGGTGTAGCGGCTAAAATATAGACGCCGTTCTACCTGCTGATATAGGTTTTGAGCTTGTAGTGTGGAGACTAAAGTAGCGCACAGCACGAGGCAAAGCGCAAAAGCAAGCGGGTTTTTCATAAAAGCGGTTTTACAAAGGTATATTTTTTTAGATTTTCCGATATGGTGTATCCGTTATCCGTATCGCTCCTGTTGCGCAAGCCGACCGGATGGGGCTGGGCTTTGCCCAGCAGTGCGTAGCACCGAGCGACCAGCGAGCCAGTAGGGTGGCGACCCGTCAAGGGATGCGCCCAAAAAATAGATTTCAAGTCAATTTTTCGGCACAATCCGGTAGCGCAGCGTCTGCGAACCAACCTCTCCGTCTTCCAGCACCTCTTCTGGTTTTCCGCCCGTGAGGTCGTTTAGTTCTGTGAATAGGCGTAAGCCTCCTTTGAACCCACTCCGGGTAGAGCGGGTATAGTGGGCGTTTAAGGAATCGTACCAGTTCTGACGCGTTTTCGCGGCCAGTAGCTTTAGGGTTTGCAGACCGTAAGGCGGGCTGATGTGATAGGTTTCGGTAGTATGGCTTGCCCCCGGTGCGAGTTCTACTGCGCCAATATTACCTGGTTTGGTATGAGGCCCTGGGAGTACCCCAAACGTCCCATCGGGGTTGATGTCCACCAAAGCGAAGTAGATGGTACTTGGGCTATTGTTGGTAATGACAAAGTAGTGCCTTTCACCTTCAGCTACATAAGGTATGCCGCCTGCGTCGCGTCGGTTGCGCACGGATATTCCCCCCAGGTCGGGCAAAATCAGGTCTACGCTGCAATGGATGCCTTCCGCACGGAACTCCAGCTTGCCAATGTACTGACTCAGCATATATTGCTTGGCTTTTAGAACAAGGTTGTCCTCCAGCCCGGGGTGCGAACGTTGGGCATGCCATATAGCCAGACTGTCGTAAGTGTACAAGTAGCAACTGTCTGTGGTGCAGCGCAACGCCAAATCATAAGTTTCTTCGCCGCGAACGATGGTGATGGCGTTTTTATCTTCGAGGCGGGTTTCCAGTGCCGCCGCCAATGCATCGTCTACGTCCTGCCACTTCCAGCGCAATCGCATACTTCCATAGCTGCGGGCGGTAATGCGGGCGCGGCAGCCATTGAGTTGGCTGTAATCCATCTCCTCGTTTATTTGTACGAGGGCTTTCATGGCATGACGGCTAGTTACTTTGCCCGTGGCAATAGGGGAGTCTTTTCCGGGCAGGAAAAAAGCTACCTGGGTGTTTGGGTATATGCCATGCAGCAGCCCGGCATCTATCCAGCAGTGTTTGAAATAGGCATCAAAACAAGCGTAGGTACGGTTGGCGAAGCCGTCGCCGCTCTGCACCAGCAGGTCGCCATTGCCTTCGTAGCTGGGGGTTTGGTTGGGGCTTTCTGCCCGCATTATACCTTGTATTCGGCTGAACAGTTCCTGTACGTTGCTTCCTTGGTCGAGCTGCAGCATCGCTTTAGACAAGGCATTCGACAGGGCGCCCATTTTGGGGTTTCCGGTCGTAGCATAGCTCACCTCATTGGGCGCGGCGGCGTAGAATACGGCCATGTTGGATGATAATGTACCGAGGCTATAACGTGATTCGGGCGCCGGGGACTCGTCATTGTCCAAACCCAGTATTTTTTCGATCCCCCGATAGGGCGTACTGTTTTGGTTGCGCGCCCCCGATCCGGCGTGGCAGGCATCCATACTGAGGAACAGCATCCCCTGTGGGCCGATTTTGTCGCAAAGCGCCTTACAAAGCGCGTTGATGATGTCGTCGCGCAGGTGTCGCTGGCCGAAGGCCGGGTCGTTGGGCGGATAATCTGCCGGAGAGTCGTAAGCCAGGGCGCACTCGTCTAGCCCGTCGCTTTCATCTATGGGCGCGAGGTCTATCATGCGTTGGCCATGCCCGCTGAGGTGTATCCAGATGGTATCGCCGGGTTGGGCATGGCGGGTGAGGTCATCCCAAGCGCCGAGTATGCCCTCCAGTGTAGCCTGTTCGTTGAGCAGGGTGCGGATGTTACCGTTGGGGTAGTCGAGGGCTTCCAAGCCTTTTCCTACGGCGGCCAGGTCATTGTCTGCATAGGTAGGCCCTATGGCCGTGTCTTGATAACGGGCGATGCCGATTAGGAGTGCGTGTTTGGATTGCGCGGATAACGCAAAAGCACAGCAACTAAAATACAGAATCAGCAGTGTGGTTTTTAAAAGATGGCACATTGGCTTAGTGAAATATGGTATTTTGAATAGTCACAGGACAGAGTGTAGGAGCTGTGTTGTTGTCCATGTTTGTGTAAAACCCAACCTCATAATTGGCGAAGGGAAAAGCACAAACAGCCTTACCCATATCCGACCAACTTGTGATGGCCAAAATGATAGGATTGTCTTCTTTGTCATCCACATCTACTCGCCTAATATAATGGTTTTTAATATTCTTTCCAGCGCAGGGCAGGGCAGATACGCTTGGGTAGATGTTTTTTTCAATAGACCAGCCCAGCTTTTCGGCAAAATGCCTACCCACTTGTTCTAAGGCAGCATCATTAAATTCGCGTGGCGTAATGCGCGCCTGCGGCTGTTGCGGGCAGTCCCAATCTATTTGAATGCTGGCTTGGCTTAAGTCGCTCATATCCAAAACGCGTATTACATCTGCGAGGGACTCCACAGGGTGGCCATTTATAGCACGCAGCGTCTTACCTACACAATCCGGGTTCATTGAATAAGAAGCTGGGCTGCCCTTGAGTATGGACTTGATGAATACGCCATCCGTTGAATGGTACCCAAATTCAATACCCAAATATTGCCGTACAGGTTGCTGCTGAATCACTTTGGCTAAAGTACGTTTGATGATGGATACACCTAGCGCATACGAATCAAGCGTATTATTGGCTGTATTTTTTGTATAAAGCGTATTGAGTCCTATAAGGCTTCCATCTTCGGCAACAAGACCGCTACCGCTATCTCCTCGCTCCAGTTCCACATTGTGTACCAAATAACCAGGGTACAAATTAATGGGATTCAATTGGTTGGTTTTAGTCAAGCTACCTCTTCCGGTTTTACTCCGATTCGGCATGGGAATAGAAACGGAGACATTAGGTCTTAGCCCGCTTTCGTCACCCCACTGATAGGGGGTGAAAGCAAGGGTACACTCGCCCATGACTTCAAGGAAGGCTATATCCAAAGCGGAGTCACCTCCAATAAACCGCAGGTTGCAGCTCAAACGATCGCTACTACTGTAAGGCACACCACGCAGGCTGATTGTGTCAGGATCATGATACTGAATAACGTGATAGTTGGTTAGCACATATTGTTTTCCTTCATGCTGAATAACCACCCCGCTTCCGTTTGACAATGCGCCTAAGTCTTCAATAAATGCTTCGATAGTGGCCTGCATCTCTTGTCCAGCTCCATCATAACTTACCCCTGCAAAATCGCGACGTTTGGTCACTTCAATGCGCAGGTTGGTAGGCGGTGTGATAGTTGGCGTGTTTGGTTGGCCATGCGCCATCCCTGCCAAGGTATATAAGGCCGTAAAAATACAGATGTAACGCCGCATACTTAAGTTTTTTATTAAAAGCCTCCTAATTGCTTAGCCAAAGTTTTTTGGGCCAGAGAAAAAATCGCCGGTATCTGATCCTGAAGCAATAAGCCTTGTTCCAACCGTATCATTTTTCTTGCATTTGCGGCCTTCCAGAGGTCTTCGGCTCTGGGAAAATAATCGGGGTCTCCCTCCGCTTTTAGAAGTTCGTAGATAGTCTGGAAGGCAGGCCAATTTTCTGTGGCAAAGTAGCTTAAGAACAAGTAATATTGAAGTTGCGACCCATAAGATTCCTTTAGATAAGTACGGCTGAAGGCAATCCGTTCCCTGGATTCATTAAATTTCCCAATAGCTTTTTCATAATTGCCTTTGCTAAAGTAAGCGTGCCCTGCCAGGTAGTTGCAATCGGGGGAGGTACAATTTTCCAATAGAGCTAGTACGGAGTCTAATTGATTTAACTCATACAGCTTCACGGCATAGTAGAAATCCTCAGGTCTGAAATCTTTGCTTACCCTGTGCGTCTCGGATGGCTTTCCAGGGGCATACCGCATTGAAAGGTCAATCTTTTTTGACTCGTATTTTTCAAGCGAAGAAGCAATAAACGCCGCATCTGATACCGAGGAAGGCACAGCTATTGGAGGGCGTTTTTGTTGGATAGCTACTGGAGGGCTTGGTACAGAAACAGTATCCGTTGTAGTATTTCCTGGTGATGGCGTAGCCGTTGGTTGCTCGATCTCTTCTGGTTTGCTGGGAAAGAGCCATTCGCTAACGTAAGGTTTTGCCAGCACCAATAAAAGTACTCCCGCAATCCCAAATCCCCATCTAAGTATTCTGTGCTTAACCCGACTGGAATTCGTTGTTTGTTGGGCGTATTGCAGTGCTTCGGCTGCTTGTGCTCTAATTTCCATTTGCTCTAATGCAAGCCAGTCTTTTGCGGCTCGCACGCGAGCAGCTAACTCAGCATCGGTATGAATGGCTGCTTTTATTGCTTCCATTTCTTCATCAGATAGGCGACTGTGTAAGTAGTCTTTTATTTGCTCAGACGTGTACATCTGTTTTTTTTGTAAAATTAAAAAAAATGCTACCTGCACTGCCGTACCAGACAGTTGATGCAGTGCTTGTATTGGTTATCAAGGTTAGAGGCAGCTGGTTGCGGAAAGTTTTCAGGCGAAAGCGCTGTAGGATGCAGCGCAGTTATTTGTCGGAGGCTCTGCCCTGTCAGCTTACCTTCAATAAGTATTTGACAGGCTTTTTGGCAAAAGCTCAGGGAACCCTTTTTACATTCAACTGCAATTAAATGTTCGCGGAGGCAGAATAGTCCACTAGATACGTCTTTGCGCAGATTGGTCTCTGAGCGATTAAGTAGCTTGCTCATCGCCTCATAGGTATACCCTTGCGACTGTAAATCAAATGCTTTTTTTTGATGGTCGTTTAAGCCAGCCTCTTCAAGTAGCGTTTCGAGGTGGTTTTTGTCGAGATATGAGCTTTCCCATGAGTGGTCTCCGGCCTGTTCCAGTGGAGCAAGTTCATCCATGCCTGTTTCATGTTTGGCCCTTTGGGTCTGTTGATGAAAGCTATCCAATAAGCGCAGTCTGGCCACATGAAAGATGAATCCCTGCCAGTTATCTTCTATGTAGTTATGCTGCCTCACTTTTTCAATAAGCGTCATGAATGCTTTGTTCAAAGCCGCATTAGCCGTATTCTCATCCGCGTTCTTTGATTTCCAGTGCGCTTTCCAGTCGTGTCTAAGTTCGGGTACGTTATACATGCGGCTGATAACGGCATTCAACCTTTGTTGATCAAAATTGCTATTGGCGTCGCGTGCGCTGATTTCAGTCATAATATAGGCATCTGTTAAGGGGTGGGGATGCCGTTCCTCTCTCCAAAGCATAGTGATGTTATTTAAGTGTTTTTCTACCGTCTGAGGCAAAAGCAAATGTAGTAAATAGTATATTTGCTTTTCCGTCAGCCTGAGGTATATTTTTCATTTCCCCTGGGCTCACTGATTGAAAAGAGCAAACATCAACCCGTTCCAGTAAGTAGAATTGCAGTGGCCGTATTTTTCAGGCCAAAAATAAGGTTTGAAGCCATCAATCTCTTGCAGGGATATAAATTCGCTATATACCTTAGCCGTTACACCTTGACCGTCTATGCACCACATTTGTAGCTCATAGCCATCCTCTATGAAGTAAAATTGGTCGGGTGAATAGCTATAGGCCCGTCTATTGTCACAAAAAGTGCGGTCTGACAATTGGTGGTTGTGCAAATAATTGTAGCCATCGTGATAAGAAAGCGTATAACGCTGTTCAATAAGCCTGTATCCACCTATCCGATCATCAAAAAAGGTAAGGCGCAATACCTGGGTAGGTAGGCGGGTATTAACGGCCATGACTCCACCGTATGATTTTCCATTGGCCACCCAACTAACCCAGTAGTGATGGTAGTCCTGAGCGCTAAGAAAAGAAGTCACGCCCCAAAGGCAAAAGAGGAGAATATACCGTTGCATGATTAGATTTTTATGAAGCAAGGAATCTTCTATCAATCTAATATCTTTAGCAATGGCAAGTTTGTGAAGGCGATCAACGAAAATTATTGCTCCCCGGGCAAAACGCCCATCGCCAGGGCCATGCCCCAAGGGGCCGCCGGGGATGCGCCCCTAATAGATAAAGCCCGCATGGCTCTGACCGGTGAGTAGAAATTGGTGCAACTGGCGCTGGGTAAAGGGCTTTCGCAATAGAGGCAGCCCATCAACTGAGGCCTCGTCTACAACAGCCCCTGTGATGAAGTATATCCGGGGCGGGTAGCTGCTGTTGATAAGCCTGCGCGCCAGCATGAGGCCATTGGTTCGTTCGCAGAAATGAAAATTGAGAATGGCCATATCGGGGCGTCGCTCCCGGCATAGCTGCCACGCCGCCGCCTCGTTAGATACAGGCCATACCTCATGGCCGGCCCGCTCCAGCAGGGTCTGAATGTTGAGCCCAATAACGGGGTCGTCTTCCCATAAAATTACTTTGAGGCATGCCATACCGGCAAAAATGCGCCAATACCCCGCCGAATGAGGCACTTATTCAGGGAAGGCGCCGGCTTTTTCAGGCAGTTAGCTGCGCCGCAACCGCAGCAGCAGCTCTTCCCGCGCTTCCCGCGACAGCGGAATCTGGCTCCCGCTAATGTAAAGGTGCAACTCGCCAATTTCTTCCACATGCAGCAGGTTTACTAAGTACGAGCGATGCGCCCTTATAAACTCAGGTCTTGGGAGCAGCTCTTCCCCGAATTTTTTCAGGGTTTTGGTCACCAGAAATTCCTTGTGTGCCGTTTTTATTTTGCAGTAGTAGTCGTCGGCCTGCACCCAGAGTATATCCTGAAAAAATACCCGCGACATCCGCTCCTTGCCCTTGATGAAGAGGCGGTCTTCCAATATAAAGGTATCATCGGGGGCCTCCGGGGAGGCGCTCCGGGTTGCCGACTGCCGCACGGCCAGCTCGATGGCGTGGATGAGGTCGCGGCTCCGGAAGGGCTTCGACAAAAACGCCTGCGGATTCACGGTTTTGGCACGGCTAAAAGTAGGCCCGTCGGAGTTGCTCGTCAGGAAAATCAAAGGCAGGTTGTTGTGCTGCCGCCGCATGTGTGCTGCCGTCTCTATACCATCCCAGCGGCCCTCTAACTGAATGTCCATCAGCACTAAGTCGGGCGCGGGAGTGCTGTTGAGTTGTTCAAGCGCCGCCTCGCCCGATGCTATCGGCCCCAGCACGGTATAGCTGAGGTCTTCTAAGCGGTGTTTGAGGTCGGCCGCAATGATGGGGTCGTCTTCTACCACTAAAATGCAGATATTTTCCATAGCGCTCAGGGGGTTTTGCGCAGGGTAGGCGCTGCTGCGGCCTCTGCGTAGTTTGAAAATTCGAGCTTGGTCGTAAAGCCCGTCGTCGCAGCGTCGGCTGCATCTTGCGCTACGGGCGCCCCTTTGAGTTTCCGGCTCAACATATCCACTAAGTTGGCCCCAAATGAAGTGCTGCTTTTTAAGGTCGGGGCTGCGGCTTTACCCACTCCGTCGTCGGCTACTTTAAGGCAGAGTTTGCCTGCGTTGTTTTTCCATAAGGCAATGGTTATGGTTCCTTTTCTTCCGTTGGGGAAGGCGTATTTAAGCGAGTTGGCCACCAGCTCATTGATGATCAGCCCCAGCGGGATGGCGGTATCCACATCGAGCTGAAGGGGGGCTATCTCGTAGCTGATGCTAATGCGGCCATCATCGAGGCGGTAGGCATCCAGCAGGGTGTTGCCGAGGTGGTGCAGGTAGTCGGGCATATCTACGGCGGCCAAATTATCGCCCACGTACAGCTTTTGGTGGATGAGGCTCATGCTTTCCACCCGGCTTTGCCCTTCCCGGAGGGCGTCGAGGGCTGTTTCGTCTTGGATGTGCCTCGATTGCAGATGCAGCAGGCTGGAGAGCACCTGTAGGTTGTTTTTGACCCGATGGTGCACTTCTTTGATCAAAAGTTCCTTTTCTGCATTGCTTCGGCGCAGTTGGCGGGTGAGCGCATACAACGCCGCCCCGGCTGCCAGCGCAATGGCCAATATGGCCGCTATGAGCCAAAAGCGTATCTTGCCCTGGCGTAAGGCTTCCTGCTGCTCGGCTATGGTAGCTTCTTTCTTTTGGGTTTCGTATTGGGTGCTGAGGTCTTCCACGGCCCTGAACTTTTCCGTGTTGGTTACGCTGTCATGGGCTACGAGGTAGGCTTCTAATGCGGCCAAGGCGCCGGCGTCGTCGTGCAGGTATTCCTTAAAAAGGAGGTACCGCATGAAGTGGTTCTTTTGTAAAAAAGGATAGTTTTGCTGCACTTCGGCCATACCTACAGCCTGGTTGTAATAGCCGATGGCTTTGCGGTACTCGCCCTGCTTCTGGTAGAGGTTGCCTAAGTTGGCATACCCCACAAACAGCCCGTCGAGGCGCCCAATTTCTTCCGCCAGTTGTATGTACTTCAGGTTCAGCGACAGTTGCGCTTCGTCCGATCGCCCCATGGCCGCAGCTATGGCAGCCAGAGCCGAGTATCCGTCTATCAGCAGTCGCTTATCGGCCAATTGTTCGCCCAAAGCCACCGTTTTTTCATAATAGTAGCCGGCTGAATCAATAATACCCATATCTTGATAGGCGCCGCCCAACAGCCGGTATACATAAGCCATGCCCCGCAGGCTGCCTAATTTTTCTTTGATCTTCAGGGCTTGATGGTAATAGCCTACGGCCAGCTCGCATTTGTTTAAGTGAGCGCAGTTGATCTCCCCAATGCCCTGATAGCTCCTCGAAATCCCTTCGGGGTTGTCTAATTTTTCAAACGTTCGCAGCGCTTCCAATTGCATCTCCAGCGCCTGCTCATACTTGGCTTGGTCGAGGTAAATGAAGGCTAAGCTGCTCAGCGAGTTGGCTTTGGGTTTTTCAACCCCCCACTTCCGGCAAAAAGCAATGGCCTGCTGATGGTAGAGCACAGCCGAGTCGAGCGCCGACTGATAGTAGTGCCAGTTGCCTATGTTCGACAGAACGCCGGCATAGCCCTCTTTGATCTTCATCGCATCGGCGCCGGCGCCTTTTGCCATAAGCCGCTGATATGCCCCCAGCGCCCGCTGAGAATAGTGCCAAGAAGAGTCAAAAGTAGAACCAATGAGGTGTATCACGCCTATATCTTTCCAGGCCGCAGCCACAGCCAGGGGGTTCTGCGTTTTCTGCCCTATGCGCGCCTGCTCAAGCGCATTACTTCCGGCCTTTTCCAAATCTATGTTCAGGTACAACTTAGTCAGTTGGCTCAGCGCCTCTATTTTTTCAGGCCCGTCCGGTAGCCCCTTCAAAAGCGCGCTGAGGCTGTCAATAGCCTGTTGCTGGGCTCGGCCTCCCGTTGGCCATAACATAACGAGCGCAAAAATGAAAACCGACATCTTCATGGGGTGTATAGTTTTTGCTCATGTTTAGCGTAAACAACTCTAAATTAAAATAGGTAGGTTTAACTATTGTGATATTATGGCCGCAAGATACATTTTTTTTTGGGGGCTGCGCGCCGGAAGCGCGCCGGGCTGTCCGCTATTATACCCGCCTTTGAGGGCGGGTATACCGCTTCCATCCCTAGCCCGGGCGGCCACCTCTGCAATAGACTTGTCCTCTTAGCGAAGGCGGGCCTCCGGGTTCGAGATTCTGCGTTCCAGCGATAATGAAGGGGGGGCTCGGTAGGTTTCAGCAGGGTAGCGCCCCCCTTCACTAAGCTGGAGAAATTCGTATCTTTGCCGTCAAACGCTTCCATCATGCCCAAGCTATCGCCACTCGGCCTGTCCGATTTCAAACAAGTCATAGAAAGAGGCACTTACTATGTGGATAAGACTGCTATGGTGCGCGCCGTTGCAGATGGGGCAGCCATACAACTCCACTGCCGCCCGCGGCGCTTCGGCAAGACGCTGAACCTCTCCACATTGCGCTATTTTTTTGATTGTCAAGGGGATTATCGCCACCTTTTCGAAGGCTTAGCCATAGCCGCCGACGAGGAGATGATGAGCGGGCATCAGGGCAAATACCCGGTCATTGAGCTGTCGTTCAAGGATGTGAAGATGGGAGATTACGTCTCGGCCATGCAGTCCATGTCTCAAATTCTCTACAAAGAATGGGCGCGCCACACCTGTCTCAAAGGCATCGCTGAATACGATGATTTTGTGGCCGATATGGCCGCAGTAGTGAGGGCGGGGGAGGTCAAAGAATTCCTTTTTTGGGATGCTATCAGCAACCTGGCCAAACTGCTGCACGCACACCGCGGCGCTCAGGTAGTGCTGCTGATAGACGAGTACGACACCCCGCTGGTGGATGCCTGGTTGTGGGGATACTACGACGACATGGTCAAATTTATGCGCGTGCTGCTGGGCAAGGGGTTAAAGGACAATACCTCGCTCTTCAAAGGCGTGCTCACGGGCATCTTGCGGGTGGCCAAGGAGAGCCTCTTCAGCGGGCTGAACAACTTCATAGCCGACGCCGGCCTCAAAGTTGGGCGATACGCCGACAAATTCGGCTTCACAGAGCAGGAAGTAAAGACCATGCTGGCCCACTACGGCCTCAATGGCCGAGAGATGGACGAAATAACGGCCTGGTACGACGGTTACCGATACGGCGGTACTCCCATCTACAACCCCTGGTCTATCCTCAATTATGTAGCCGAAGGCGGCCAGTCTCCCCGCCCTTATTGGGTGAATACCGGCGGGCACGACCTGCTCAAGCGGCTGTTCTTCGGCCGCGAGGCCGATGTGAAGGAGCAGCTCGCCATCCTTATGCGCGGCGAAAGCCTGTATGCGGAAGTGGACGAATTTCTCACCTTTCGGGGTTTGGAGACCAACCCCAACGCCATCCTCAGCCTGATGTACTTTGCAGGCTACCTGCGCATCGGAGAGGAGAAGTCTGTTGACCTCGTCACAGAATATGAACTGTCTATCCCCAATCGCGAGGTATTGCTGGCCTATCGAAGCACCCTCATGGCCTGGTTCAACGAAGATTTGAGCCGCTCCTTCAACGACAAGCTGCTGGATGCCCTCATTACCGGTGATGTGCTCACCTTTGGCGAGGGCTTAGCCAAATTCGTTCTCAAGGTGGCGAGCTTTTACGATACGGCAGATAATCGCACCGAGCACTTCTATCATGCCTTCCTGTTGGGGCTGCTGGCCCGCTTGGATTCGGCCTACCTCATCCGCTCTAATGGGGAAAGCGGCTTTGGGCGCTACGACATTTGCCTCATCCCGAAGGACATTTCCCGAAAGGGCATCGTGATGGAAATCAAAGCTGTGCGCCCGCAACGGGGCGAGACCCTGCCGGGTCGCCTCGCCGAAGCCCGCACTCAGATACTTGCCAACCAATACGACACGGAACTCACCGCCCGCGGCGTGACAGACGTGCTGCGCTTAGCCATTGCGGTGGAGGGCAAGGAGGTGGTGGTGGAACAGGTTTAGACCCCTCGCCAGGGCTGCGGCCCGCGCAAGCTGCCTGTAGGGCGCGACGGCACGGAGCGGTGCGCAGCACGGAGCGCAGCGAACCCCGGAAGGGAGCGACCCCGGCGGCCCCGGAGTGAAGGGCCCGTCGCCAGGGCAATGCCACAAGGGCCGCCGGGGATGCGCCCAAAACAAGTAGAAAAACAAAAAGCCGCCGGCTGGCGCCGACGGCTATGGCAGTTGGTTGGTTACAGCATTGTTTTATGAGCTGCCTCAGGCTTCCACTTCCTCTACCTTGTGGGCCTCTATGAGGCGCGCCTGCACATCGGGCGGGGTGGCCTGGTATTCGGCAAAGCGGCGCGAAAACTTGGCGCGGCCCTGTGTGAGCTGGCGCAGGGTGGAGGCGTACTGGTACATTTCCGCCTGGGGCACTTTGGCCATGATTTTCTGATAGTGGCCGTCGGCGTCCATACCGGTGATGATGGCGCGGCGGGTCTGGAGGTCGCCCATGATGTCGCCCATGACATCATCGGAGCAGAGCACTTCGAGGTCGAAGATGGGTTCGAGTATCCGGGGCCCGGCTTCGCGGAAGGCTTGCCGGAAGGCTTGGGTAGACGCCAGCATAAAGGCCATATCGTTGGAGTCGACGGCGTGCATCTTGCCATCGAAGATGCTGACGCGGATGTCGCGGCAGCGGGAGCCGGTGAGTGGGCCTTCTTCCATTTTTTGCATGATGCCTTTTTTGATGGCGTTGCTGTACTTGGCGTCGATGGAGCCGCCGACGATGCACCAGTAGAAGGCGAGCTTGCCGCCCCAGGGTAGCTCTTCCACGTCTTTGTTGCGCACGGTGAGGCCTTGGGGGTCGGGCATGCCATCGTGGTAGGGCTCAATGCGCATGTGTACCTCTGCAAACTGGCCGGCGCCGCCGGTTTGTTTTTTGTGGCGATACATGGTATCGGCAGCGCGGGTGATGGTCTCGCGGTAGTCGATGCGGGGGCGCACAAAGTCGATGTGGATGTCGTAGACCTTTTCAAGGCGGTACTTGACGAGGTCGAGGTGCAGTTGGCCCTGGCCGTGGAGCAGGATTTGCTTGAGGGCGGCCGACTGCTCTACGTGCAGGGTGGGGTCTTCCTCTTCGATGAGGTGGATGCCCTTCATCATTTTTTCGATGTCGCCTTTGTTATTGCCGGATATTTCTACGGCGGTGCGAATGCGCGATTCGGGGAATACCATAGGAGCGATCTGGCGATCGCTGCCTTTGCTGTTGAGGGTTTGGTTGGTGTGGGCGTCTTTGAGCTTGACGGCTACGCCTATGTCGCCGGCGCGCAGCTCGTGGAGGTCGATGCGGTCTTTGCCGTTGGCTATGGCGATGTGGCCAAAGCGTTCGTGGTTGCGGTTGGCGGCGTTGATGAGTTCGTCGCCGGCATGGATGACGCCGGAGTATACCTTAAAGTAGGACACATTGCCCACGCGGGGCTCCGACATGGTTTTGAAGATGAATATGGAGGTAGCCGGGTCGGCGGATTTGCATTCGAGGGAGCTGCCATCGGCCAATTTGGCGGCGGGCCGGTCGGCCGGGCTGGGGCAGATGTCGTTGATGAAGCCCATGATGCGACCGCTGCCCATATTGCGCTCGGCCGAGCAGCAGAACACGGGAAATATCTGCTGGTGAGCAATGGCGATGCGGAGGCCCTCGGCGAGCTCTTCTTCGGTGAGGGCGCCCGACTCGAAAAATTTCTCCATGAGGCCGTCTTCGTTTTCAGCGGCAGCTTCCACGAGGGCGTTGTGCATGGCTAAGGCGCGGTCTTGCTCGTCGGCGGGGATGGGCTGCTTGTCGGGCTTGCCGCCGCCGGCCGGGAAGACGTACATGACCATGTTGAGGGCGTCGATGATGCGATCGAAGCCGGGGCCGGTATTGAGCGGATATTGTACGGGCAGCACCTTATGGCCGAAGCGGGCGCGGGCCTGCTCAAGGGTGGTGTCGTAGTCGGATTTATCGTTGTCGAGGTGGTTGATAACTAAAATGGCGGGCGTTTCAAAGCGCTCGATGTAGTCCCAGATGAGCTCGGTGCCTACTTCTACGCCGCTTTTGGCATTCAGCAGCATCACGCCCGTGTCGGCTACTTTGAGGGAGGAGATGACCTCGCCCACAAAGTCGTCGAAGCCCGGGGTGTCGACGATGTTGATCTTACTGCTTTTCCAGTTGGCGTGCATGAGGGTGCTGAAAATGGAGTTGCCGCGCTCTTTTTCGATGCTGGTGTGGTCGGAAACGGTGTTTCCCTCGCCTACGCTACCCCGACGCGTAATTTCTTTGGCTTCGTACAGCATGCACTCGGCAAAAGTCGTTTTCCCCGCGCCGGGGTGTCCTAGTAATACCACGTTCCGGATGTCTTTTGTGTCAAAGCTCATACCTCTGCGCTTTAAATGGTTAAGAATCAAAACAACTTGAGGCGCGGCCCGGAAAGGCTGCTCCTTTGTTTGTTTTTATACTGCTACTGTGGATTATTTTGGAAAAAGGATTTAAAATAATCCAAAATCGGCAATTAAAGTACAGTTAAAACCGGTATTGACAAAATTTTATTAAAAACAATTTTCTTTTTGCCAAATATCGGCCCTGCATCTGCCTTATCGGGAGGCAAGGTAGGACGCTAAACACTTCTGCGCAGATGACGTTTGTCACGAAAAACACAGGAAAAATCACCTCATGAGCTGCCGTTTTAGACCTTTTGCAGATTCCTTGCTAACTTTGCGCCACTTAAGCGGTTATGGCTAATATGAAGACAATCGAACAATACCTCCAGGAGCGCATACTCGTCATCGATGGCGCCATGGGCACCATGATACAGCGCTATAAACTCGATGAAGCAGCCTATCGGGGCGAAACCTTCCGGCAGTGGCATACCGACCTCAAGGGCAACAACGACATCCTTTGCCTAACCCAGCCGGCCATCGTCGAAGAAATCCATCGGGCCTACCTCGATGCCGGCGCCGACATCATTGAGACCAATACCTTCAACGCCACTTCCATCTCGCAGGCCGACTATGACACTCAGGCTTATGCCTACGACATCAACCGCGAAGCGGCGGCCATCGCCCGGCGGGCTGCCGACGATTACACCCGCCTCAACCCCGCCCGGCCCCGCTTCGTAGCCGGCGCGCTGGGGCCTACCAATAAAACGCTCTCCATCTCCCCGGATGTGAACAACCCCGGCTTCCGGGCCGCCACTTTTGAAGAGATGAGCGCCGCCTATTATGATCAGGTGCGGGGCCTCATCGATGGGGGCGCCCACATACTGCTCGTTGAGACCATCTTCGATACCCTCAACGCCAAGGCGGCCCTCTTTGCCATAGAAACCCTCTTTGAAGAAAACGGCCTGCGCCTGCCCGTCATGATCTCCGGCACCATCACCGACGCCAGCGGCCGCACCCTGTCGGGCCAGACGGTCGAGGCTTTCTGGGTGAGTATTATGCACGCCCGCCCCGTATGTGTGGGCCTCAACTGCGCCTTAGGCGCCGAGGAGATGCGCCCGCACCTTGAGGCGCTGTCCCGGATAGCCAACTGTGCCGTACACGCTTACCCCAATGCAGGCCTGCCCAATGAAATGGGCGAGTACGACCAGGGCGCCGCAGAGATGAAAAATTACATCCGAGACTTCGCCGCCAGCGGTCTCGTCAATATGGTGGGCGGTTGCTGCGGCACCACCCCCGACCACATCCGCGCTATGGCCGGGGCCGTCGCCGATTTGCCGGCCAGACCGATCGGTCAGGCGCCGGTTTATACCCGCCTCAGCGGGCTGGAGCCCCTCGAAATACGCCCCGAAACCAACTTCGTCAACATCGGCGAGCGCACCAACGTAACCGGCTCCCGCCAGTTTGCCCGCCTCATCAGAGACGGCGACTATGCCGCGGCTCTCGAAGTGGCCCGCCACCAGGTGGAGGGCGGCGCCCAGGTCATCGACGTTAATATGGATGAGGGCCTGCTCGACTCCCGCCAGGCCATGATCGACTTCCTCAATATGGTGATGGCCGAGCCCGATATCGCCCGCCTGCCCATTATGATCGACTCCTCCAAGTGGAGCGTCATCGAGGCCGGCCTCCGCTGCGTACAGGGCAAGTGCATCGTCAATTCCATCAGCATGAAGGAAGGCGAAGCGGAATTCCTGCGCCAGGCCCGACTCGTGCGCCGCTACGGCGCCGCCGCCGTAGTGATGGCCTTCGACGAACAGGGCCAGGCGGATACGGCCGAGCGCAAGGTGGAAATCTGCCACCGCGCCTACCAACTGCTCACTCGCGAGGTGGGCTTCCCTCCCGAAGACATCATCTTCGATCCCAATATTTTTGCCGTAGCCACCGGCATCGAAGAGCACAACGGCTATGCCGTCAACTTCATCGACGCTACCCGCCGCATCAAGGAGCTATGCCCCGGCGCTAAAATCAGCGGGGGCGTCAGCAACATCTCCTTTAGCTTTCGGGGCAACGACAAAGTCCGCGAAGCCATGCACTCGGCCTTCCTGTACCACGCCATCCGCGCCGGTATGGATATGGGCATCGTCAATGCCGGTATGATCGAGGTATACGAAAATATCCCCGCCGACTTGCTCGAAAGGGTAGAGGACGTACTCCTCAACCGCCGCGACGACGCCACCGAGCGGCTCATGGAGTTTGCCGAAAACATCAAAAACGATGGCGGTCGACAGCTCCAAAAAGACCTCGCCTGGCGCGAAGCCGACGTCAAAAGCCGCTTAACTCATGCCCTCGTAAAAGGCATAGACGAGTACGTGGAAGCCGATACCGAAGAGGCCCGCCGGCAGTATGCCAGCCCCTTAGAGGTCATTGAAGGCCCGCTCATGGAAGGCATGAACGTAGTGGGCGACCTCTTCGGCGCCGGCAAGATGTTTCTCCCCCAGGTGGTCAAAAGCGCCCGGGTGATGAAAAAAGCCGTAGCCTACCTCACCCCCTTCATCGAAGCCGAAAAAGCAGCCTCCGGCATGGCCGGCCGGTCGAAGGGTAAAATCCTGATGGCTACCGTCAAAGGCGATGTACACGATATTGGCAAAAATATCGTAGGCGTCGTATTGGCTTGCAACAATTACGACATCATCGACCTGGGCGTCATGGTACCCGCCGACCGCATCCTCAAGGCGGCCCGCGAACACCAGGCCGACGTCGTCGGCCTCAGCGGCCTCATCACGCCCAGCCTCGACGAAATGGTGCACGTAGCCCACGAGATGGAGCGCCAGGGCTTCCGCATTCCGCTGCTCATTGGCGGCGCCACCACCTCCAAAACCCATACCGCCCTCAAAATTGCGCCCCAATACAGCGGCGTCACCGCCTATGTGCTCGATGCCTCCCGCAGCGTCACGGTTGTAGGCGCGCTGCTGGGCGAAGACGAAAATACCCGCAACAACTTCGTCCTCGACACCCGCAACGAGTACGCCCGCATCCGCGAAGAGCGCAGCAAGCGCACCAACTTTAAGCGATACCTCAGCCTCGATGAAGCCCGCGCCAATAAAGCGCCCATCGACTGGAGCAGCTACGCCCCGCCCCGACCCCTCGTTCCGGGCGTGCAGGTATTCCAAAACTACAACTTAGAGGAATTAGCCGGGTACATCGACTGGACGCCCTTCTTCAGCTCCTGGCAGATGAGCGGCAAGTTTCCGGCTATCCTCGATGATCCCGCCCTCGGCGCCGAGGCCCGCAGGCTCTACAATGACGCCCGCTCCATGCTGCGTCGCATCATCGACGAGGGCTGGCTCGAAGCCCGCGCCGTCATTGGTCTCTTTCCGGCCAATACCGTCGGCCACGACGATGTAGCCATTTATCACGACGACTCCCGCAGCGCCGAGCGCATGCGCCTGCATCACCTCCGGCAGCAAATCCAAAAAGCCGAAGGACAACCCAACCTTTGCCTCGCCGACTACTTGGCCCCGGCCGAAAGCGGCCTCGCCGACTACCTCGGCGCCTTCGCCGTCACGGCCGGCATCGGCATCGAAAAGTGGGTGGGCCACTTCGAAGCCCAACACGACGACTATCAGGCCATACTGCTCAAAGCCCTCGCCGACCGCCTCGCCGAGGCCCTCGCCGAGCGCATGCACCAGCGCGTGCGCCAGGAATGGTGGGGCTACGCCGCCCACGAGCAACTCGCCAACGACGAGCTCATCAGCGAGGCTTATGTGGGCATCCGACCCGCTCCCGGCTACCCGGCATGCCCCGACCATACCGAGAAGCGCCTGCTCTGGCAATTGCTCGACGTAGAAAATGCGGCCGGTATGCAACTCACCGAAAACTGCGCCATGTACCCCGCCGCCAGCGTCAGCGGCTGGTACTTCAGCCACCCGCAGAGCAAGTACTTTACCGTCACCGGCATCCAACCCGATCAGGCCGACGACTACGCCCGCCGCAAAGACATGCCTTTGGAAGAGGTAAATCGCTGGCTCGCATCAATAATGGGCGAGTAGCCCGCGCCTTTTCGCTCCGCCTTACAGGGGTGTTTTTTTAGGGCGTGCCCCCGCGCGCCAACACCGGCTAAGGCGCCTTGAGGGCGCCCGATGGGGTAGGTCAGGCGCGCGGGGTCGCCACGTCCTCGCTATGCTCGGCCGGGTAAACGTGTTCCCCACGTCCTCGCTCTGCTCGGCCGGGTAAACCTACTATGGCCACAGCCGCTGACGGCCCCCAAAGGCCGTCAGCGGCCGTAGCCATACCGCCGCGTCTTCGCTGCGCTCTTCCGGGTACCGCCACCGCGTCCGCCGTCGCTTCGCTAGTCGGCTACCGCGCCCTCGCTCTGCTCGGTCGGGTAAAAATCTTCGCTGCGCTCTTCCGGGTACCGCCACCGCGTCCGCCGTCGCTTCGCTAGTCGGCTACCGCGCCCTCGCTCTGCTCGGTCGGGTAAAAATCTTCGCTGCGCTCTTCCGGGTAAACGCCCTCGTTGCACTCGGTCGGGTAAACGTCCGCCGTCGCTACGCTAGTCGGCTTCCGCGCCCTCGCTCTGCTCGGTCGGGTGAAAATCTTCGTGCCTCAGCCGGGTAAACCGCGTCCTCGCTGTGCTCGGCCGGGTGAAAACTGCACCCCCTCACGCGGCTCCGCAGCGACCCGGGCCAATTTGCCGCTTGTAGCCGTTTGATGATCCCGTTGAACAAGTCTGATAATCCTGTTCATTCCAAACCGCCGCCGCCACCACGCCTTCGCTCCGATCGGTCGGGTAAACATCCTGTCAAAAAAACAATCCCGCAACCGTAGGTTGCCTGAATCCCCTTGGGATGGGAGATATTAAATTTTATATTTTAAACATTAGAATTCAGGTTATTGGCTTTTTAAAGCCAGTGTCCCAAGCCGCTGCGGCAGCTATCCGCTCGCTGCTCACTGCTGCCCCATAACCTTACCCTCGGCTGTGCCGAACCCGATTTTCAGTCCATCCCGCTCGCACCAGCCGCTGATGATAACGGTATCCCCATCTTCGAGGAAGCTGCGCGAGCTGCCATCCGCCAAGGAGATGGGGCGCTCGCCGCGCCAGCTCAGTTCCAGCATGCTCCCAAAGCTATCCGGAGTAGGCCCGCTGATGGTGCCCGAGGCCATGAGATCGCCTACATTTACATTGCAGCCATTGACGGTATGGTGAGCTAATTGCTGGGCCATGCTCCAGTATAAGTAGCGAAAGTTGGAGCGGGATACGGTGGCAGGCTGGCCGCCCTCAGGTTGTATGGCCACGGCTAATTGAATGTCGAAAGTAGAAGTTTCAGCAGAGTTTTGCAGATAGGGCAACGGGCTGGGATCTTGAACCGGGCCGGTCGTTCGGAAGGGCTCTAGCGCCTCCAGGGTTACCACCCAGGGCGATACGGTAGAGCCAAAGTTTTTGCCTAAAAATGGGCCTAAAGGCTGATATTCCCAAGCCTGGATGTCGCGTGCCGACCAGTCGTTGAACAGCATCATGCCAAAAATGTATTCCTCGGCAGTCGCTATGGGGATGGTCTCGCCCAGCGTGGTAGGCCGCCCGACCACAAAGGCCATTTCCAGTTCAAAGTCGAGGCGCTTACTGGGGCCGAATACCGGCGCCTGGCCGCCAGGAGGCATCATCTGCCCAAGCGGTCGGCGGATAGGCGTGCCGCTAACGACAATGCTGCTGGAGCGACCGTGGTAGCCTACGGGCAGATGCAGCCAATTGGGCATGAGGGCATTGTCGGCGCCCCGAAACATAATGCCCACATTGGTGGCGTGCTCGCGGCTGGAGTAAAAGTCGGTATAGTCGCCTACTTTTAGCGGCATCAGCAGCTCAGCCTCGGCCCGGGGCCACAGGAATGTAGCCGATTGTTTGCGGGCCGCGCTGTTGTCGGCAGCGGCATCCAGCAGCTCTGCCAACCGAAGCCGAAGGGCCCCGGTGCGGGCCTTGCCCAAGGCGATAAAGTCGTTGAGTACGGGCTGCGCCAGCACCTCGCGCGGAACGTCGAGACCGTCTAACAGGCCAAGATCCGACAGCGCCAACAGGTCGATCACATAGTCGCCAATGGCGCTGGCTAAGCGGGGCGCATAGCCTGCCGGGCGATAGATGCCGAAGGGCAGATTCTGAATGGGGAAATCGCTGCCCTGGGGCACATTCACCCAAGAGCGGGCCGCTGCGGGAATAACTTTGGTCATTTGGCTGGAAGTTTGGGCGGCAAAGATAGGGTTCTCCAAGCTATAGTGCTCCGGGTTATACCGCGCATGGGCAGGTTTTGTGCATGAGGGCTCGCATAAACCAATGGTCTGTGCACAAAACCTTCTAATGGACAGCTATATTTTTGGCTGTTTTTATGCAAATCTAAAATCAAATCTTTTATTTGCATGAAAAGATGTTTATCCCCAGAAATATAACCACCCGCTTGCGGGAGATGTGCAAAAAATTTTCGATTGTATCGCTCACAGGGCCGAGGCAGTCTGGCAAAACTACGCTGTTGCGGGAGGTCTTTCCAGATTATCGTTACATCTCGTTAGAGAATGCAGACGTATTTGATTTTGCTACTCAGGATACTCGGGGATTTTTGGCTACCTACGATCGTTACGTCGTTTTTGACGAGGCACAGCGGGCGCCACAGCTATTCAATTACTTACAAGGGAAAGTAGATGAGGATAAAGTAATGGGGCAATATTTGCTCTCAGGTTCGCAGAATTATTTGCTCATGGAGCGCATTAACCAGAGTTTAGCAGGGCGTGTGGCATTACTTAGCCCTTGAAAGTTACCTCATTTATGGCGGCTATGAGCGGCAGGTGCGCACCTTGGGGCAGCGCACGGCCGAGGCGCGCGCAATTGGAGGATATTTTTTAGGCGGCCCCCCTACGCTTGTACTGTACATTAGGAGACGTTTTCAGGTGTTACGGGTTGGGGATATGTGGAATTTATCCACTTTTGGTGTCTTATACGCAGCAAATCGCAACAAGTCTAATGCACATTCACCGTTTATTTTCCATCCACCAACTCGTTGTTCACATTATGACACACCACCGATTCTGGCTTGTACTGGCGCTGCTGGGCGCCTTGAGCCTCTGTGCGCAGGCACAGGTTGTGAGCCGATCTGTAGCCGACATTCGGGTGTCGGCCACGACGGCGGTTTTTTTGGGCAAGACGGCGCCCGTACGCGAGCTGGCGCCCAAGCCGGCTACTTCGCCCGCCAAAAAGCAGGCGCTGCGCCGCCTCAAAAGCGTTCCCGACAACTTCAGGGGGCGGGCTATTGGCGGCAAAGCCGTTCACCCGGCCCTGGAACATCAGGGCCCTGACCCGCTTCGTCAAACCGCTTTCCCGGCAGCCTTCAGCGGCAGCGATGCCGAAGTGTTGGTCAATGTGCCCGGCCAAGGCGGCTTTGGCTCCCCCCACGACCCCTCCGGCGACGTGAGCGATGAATACTACGTGCAGGCCATCAACGTAACCTTTGTGGGGGTCTATGACTTAGAGGGCAACCTCATTCAGCAGTTTCCGATGAACACCCTGTGGGCGGAATTAGGCGAATCCTCGGCCGGCGACCCCATCGTCTTATACGATGAACAGGCTCGTAAGTGGTTCATCACCGAATTTACCGATCCCGCCAACTTACTCATTGCCGTCAGTGAAACCAGCGACCCCCTGGGGAGTTATTACGCTTATTCTTTTGCAACGCCCTCCTTTCCCGATTACCCTAAATACGGCATTACGCCTAAGGCCTTGGTGGTGACCACCAACGAGGGCGGCCCCGGCGTGCTGCATCAGTACTTCCTCGACATAGAAGCCCTGCGCGCCGGCGCTGAGGAGGTAGCCATGCTGCGCGTGGAGGCGCCAGGTAGCAATGGCACGGAGTCGGGGTTTTATGTAACTACGCCCGCCGACTGGAACGGCCTCAACCTGCCTTTCGACAATCGCCCCATCACCCTATGCCTCAACGACAGCTCCTGGCCCGGGGGGCCGGCTCAGGATCAGCTTGAGTTGTATGCCTTCAACTTGGACTTTGATAACCCCGACAATACCAGCGTTGAGCAAACGTCGATTGTGGTGTCGCCCTTCGATTCGTACCCCTGTTCGGCCGAGGGCTTTGGCTTCGCCTGTGCGCCCCAACTCCAGGGCAGCGGCCTCGACGCCATTCCGGAGCTGGTGATGAACGTGCCCCACCTGCGCAACTTCGGTACCCACGAATCGCTGGTGCTTACCTTTATTACCGACCTTACGGCCGGCGATAACGTGTCGGGTATCCGCTGGATGGAGCTGAGGCGTACGGCTGATACCGACTGGGCGCTGTATCAGGAAGGTACGGTTGGGCCGGAAGACGGCTTCGACCGCTTTATGAGCTCCATTGCCATCGATAGCAAAGGGAACATAGGCTTAGCTTACAACATATCCAGCGCGGAAAGCTACGTGGGCATTCGCCTGACGGGGCGCCGCGTTTCCGATCCGTTGGGGGTGATGACCGCCCCGGAGGTTGTGGTCATCGATGGGGCCTCCACCATCAGTTCGGGCGGCCGCTTTGGCGACTATCCCCAGATGTCGGTGAGCCCCTTGGGCGACAATACCTTCTGGTTCACCACAGAATATGCCGCTGAAGACGATTCAGGAACCCGCATTGTGGCCTTTAAGCTGTCGAAAGATACTTTTGATCTTGCTGCCCGGGCCATACTCAACCCCCAAACCACCAATGCCCTCGGGGCTGCCGAGCAGGTGACAGGGCAGTTCTTTAACGCGGGCCTGACGCCCTTAGCCAACTTTCAGCTCGGGCTGCTGGTGAACGGCGAATTGTTGGAACTAACCGCCATAGCAGATACCCTGCGGGTAGATTCTTTCTTGATCTACGCCTTTGACACCCCCGTAGATATGTCGGCCTTGGGCGACTATGGCCTCGGTATTTTTATTAGCCATCCCGACGATCAGAATCGCCTGAACGATACCCTGCGCACGACGGTTACCAAGCTGATTGATCTGAATGGCACGTTGGCCGGCGGGCTGGCGGGCATCTCCGGCTGCGAGGGCAGCGCATCGGCTTTACTCACTTTGGGCAGCTTAGGGGGAGAGGTCATCTCGGAAGCCGTCATTGAGGTAGTGGTGAATGGCGTCGTGATTGATTCCATACAGTACGAGGGCTCCTTGGCCTACAACCAGTCGGACGACTTTGCGTATGCGTTTTCCGAGGGGCTGCAAGCCGGCAATAACAGCATTGTATTCCAAATTGTGAGCGTCAATGGCGTTGCCGATGGCGTAGCCGGCGACAACGCCATTGCGCTTTCCTATAACCTGTTGTCAGGCGGGCAATTTGTGACCTTAGTATTTAATACCGACGACTACCCCGAGGAGAGCTCCTGGTCCATTACCGATGCCAGTAGCGGCGTTGCCATTGCCGGCGGCGCCTTTGAGGAGGGTAGCACAACGTATAGCCTGCAAATTTGCCTGCCTACCGACTCCTGCTATGTGATTCGGGTAGAAGATACCTTTGGCGACGGCATCTGCTGCGGCTTCGGCGAGGGCAACTTTTCGGTGCTCGACAGCGTGGGCAATGTGCTGCTATTCAACGACGGCAACTTTGGCAATGTGGCCATCGAAGAATTTTGTCCCAGGGGCGGGTGTTTTCTGGCGGCCGAAATATCTGCGGAAGATGCCGGCACTGCCGCCGCTGCCGACGGCATTATCCTGATCAGCGCCTCGAATGGAATAGCGCCTTATGCCTACAGCATCGACGGAGGAGCAACTTTTCAGGAGTCGCCCCTGTTTGAAAACCTCGCGCCCGGGCAATACGAGGTAGTGGTGGCTTCAGCCAACAGTACCTGCACCTACACCGAAACGGTTACCATCAGCTTTACCACAGCGACCCAAACCGTGAATGGGCAGTCGGTAAAAGTGACCTTGCTGCCCAACCCTACCGATGGCGTCTTCCGGCTGGTCGTTGCCGATTTGCCCACCCGCGACGCCCAACTCAATGTACAGATATTCAACCTCAATGGACAGTTGTTGCAGAATCGGGCCATAGGTCGCTTCGACAACGACTTTGTGGGCACGTTTTCGCTCTACGATTATCCTGCGGGTCATTACTTTGTGCGCATCGTTGCGGAGGGCGTAACCCTGCTGGAGCGGGTCGTGCGGACGAAATAATCGCCCTGCGATGATGGCTCGGCAGCTGGCTTCTGCCAGCCTGCCGAGCCATCCTTTTTTATCGGGTGCGGGATGCGTGCCTCCGATATGGTTCGCGCTACTGCGCACAAAATTTGCCTGCGCGCTGTCGGCGTCGCTGCGGAGCCGCGTGAGGGGGTGCAGTTTTTACCCGGCTGAGGCACGAAGACGCGGTACCCGGAAGAGCGCAGCGAAGATTTTTACCCGACCGAGCAGAGCGAGGGCGCGGTAGCCGACTAGCGAAGCGACGGCGGACGCGGCGGTATGCGTGAGGCACGAGCGCATAGTAGCGGAACACGTTTACCCGGCCGAGCATAGCGAGGACGTGGCGACCCCGCGCGCCTGCCATTCCCTTTATGCGCCTTCTGGCGCCTGCCGAATGCCTCGCGCGCGGGGGCACGCCCAAAAACAACCGCTAAAAACCAACGAAAATGCGTTTCTTTGCGTTGTTAAAATGAAGCCGGCGCAAGCTGCAACCAGCCGGTATTGAGCGCGTATGAAGAAAATTGACAGGCTGCTGATAACCAGCTTCATTCCGCCGTTTATTGTCACGTTTGCCATTGCCACCTTTGTGCTGGTGATGCAGATTCTATGGGTGTACATAGACGATATAGCGGGCAAGGGGCTGGGTATGCTCATCGTATTTGAGCTGCTGGCCTACAAGAGCGTGGGCCTGGCGCCTATGGCCCTGCCCATGGCCATACTGCTGTCGTCGGTGATGGTGATGGGGGGGCTGGCGGAGCGCTACGAGCTGTCGAGCTTCAAGTCGGCGGGGGTGTCGCTGCTGCGCGTAATGCGGCCTATGGTTGCCTTTGGCGCCCTCACGATGGTGGTGTCGTACTATTGCGCCGACAGCCTCATTCCGGTGGCCAACCTCAAGTTTGGTTCCCGGATGCACGACATTCAGAAGAAAAAGCCCGCGCTGAGCTTAGATGCGGGTATCTTCAACGACGACTTCACCGACTATGCCATTTACATCGGCAGCAAGGGCCGCGATGGCGCCTCCATCAACAACGTGCTCATCTACGACCATACAGAGGCCAACACGGGCCGCCTGAGCGAAATTGTGGCCGAAAAAGGGCAGATGTACTCCTCGGAGGATGGCCGCTACTTTGTAATGCAGCTCGAAAACGGCAGCCAATACTCCGAAGCCGGCGCCTCGGGCCGCCGCTCCGACGGCCGGCACCCTTTTGTGCGGGTGTCGTTTAAAACCTGGACCAAGCTCTTCGACCTCACCGAGTTTCAGTTGGCCCGCACCAACGAAGACCTCTTCACCTCCAACCGCGCCATGATGAGCAGCGGCCAACTAAGGGTGGCCATCGATTCCATTGAGCTACAGGTAGACCGCCGCGTGGCCGGCATGAACAACTTCCTGGCCAATTACCTGTCGGTGGTAAGCGTCGACTCGCTGGGGCTGGAGCCCGACGCCCAGGAGCTGAACAACCGCAACCTGAATGAAGAACCCCGCCTGCCCAAACCTGTGCGCGATAGCGCTGCTGCGCCCGCCTATACCCCTGCCGCCCCGGAGGCCGCCGCTACGCCCAACGGAGCGAACTTCCGCAGCGACAGCTTTTACATCAGGCAGCATTTAGCCCAAAAACGGGCGCAGGCCGCCCAACCCAAAGCCAAGCCTGCCCCCCGGCGCGATACGGCCCGGGCCCTGCTGCCGGTAGAGATTTACCCCGACAGCCTGTCGTTTGCCCAGTGGGTAAACCAGCTCCCCCCCGACCTGCGCAACCGCATGTATACCAAGGCCCGCTCGGCCGCCCGCAGCATTGAGAGTCAGGCCGATTCGGCCGATCGCACCCTCGACAGCACCCGCGAAAACTTAGCCAAGTTCATCTACGAGCTGCATACCAAGTACAGCTTGGCCGTAGTGTGCATCATCTTCGTTTTTGTGGGCGCGCCCATGGGCGCCATTGTGCGCAAGGGCGGTTTTGGCTATCCCATATTGGTGAGCATCATCTTTTTTATTCTCTTTATCGTGCTCACCATCTTCTGCCGCAAAATCGCTGAAACCTTCATCGTGCCGGCGGCTGTAGCTGCCTGGATACCGTGTATGGTATTGTTTCCCATAGGCGTATGGCTCACGCTCAAGGCGATGAACGACAGCCAGTTGTCGTTCTTTAAATTTGAGCGGCTAAACGCCTTCATCCGGCGCATAGCCGCCAAAAAAACGACGCCCCATGCGCCTGTTTCGCCACCAACGGCTGGCTGATCCCGGCTTGGCCGACCCCCGCCTCAAGCCCTTCTGGGCGGCTGCCGCCCTGCTGTGGGTAGCGGGGCTGGCGGCTTGCATCATCATCCCGGTAGGGGAGGAGTTGTTTTGGATCAACGCCCACCGGTCGGTGGGGGCCGACTGGTTTTTTAGCATTGCCACCCGGCTGGGCGAGGAGTGGGCCTACGTGGGGCTGGTGGTCGTGTTGCTGCTATACCGCTATCGCACGGTATGGGCGCTGCCGCTGCTGGGCATAGCCGTTACGATGCTGGCCCACGGTAGCAAAGCCTGGTTTGGGCACGACCGGCCCTATCCCTATTTCACCAAGTTGGGGCTATGGCATGAGCTGAAGCCCGTAGAGGGCATCGAGCTGCTGCGGGGCGCCAACAGCTTCCCCAGCGGCCACACCATGTCGGCCTTTGCACTTTACACCTTTGCGGCACTCAATCTGCCCCGCAAGCCCTGGGTCAGTTGCTCGTTGCTGGCAGTGGCCGTAGCCACAGGCCTGTCGCGGATGTACCTGCTACAGCACTTCCTCAAGGATGTGGTAGCCGGGGCCGCGCTGGGCATAGCCTTAGGCGCGCTTACCCACCTGCTGGTCATAACGGTGCTCAAAGAAAAAACGGCGCAGGCATAGACGCGCCTGCTCCTCCAAAATACAAGCTATGCTACACACTACGCTCATCGGCGCGCCCCTGCTGGCCGCCCATCTCAACCGCAGCAATTGGGTGGTGGTCGATTGCCGGTTTGAACTGTCGGACACCGAAGCCGGCCGCCGGGCCTATGCCGTGTCGCGCATACCCGGCGCGCGCTACGCCCACCTCGACGAAGACCTCAGCAGCGCCGTCATACCCGGCAAAACGGGCCGCCATCCGCTGCCCGATGCCCAAAAGTTGGCCGCCCGTTTAGGCCAGTGGGGCATCGACGCCTCCACTCAGGTGGTAGCCTACGACGCCCAAAGCGGCGCCACAGCGGCCCGGCTGTGGTGGCTGCTGCGCTGGCTGGGCCACGAGGCCGTAGCCGTACTCGACGGCGGTTGGGATGCCTGGTCGGCGGGCGGCTATAGCATTGAGTCCGGGCCGGCCGCTACGCCTCTGCCCCGCGTATTTACACCCCGCCTCCGCCCCGAATTGGCCGCAGACGCCGCCGCCGTAGAAGCCCTGCGCCAGGATCCCGCCTTCGCCCTCGTCGACGTGCGCGCCCCCGAACGCTATCGCGGCGAGGTGGAGCCCATCGACCCCGTGGCGGGCCATATCGAAGGCGCCATCAACCTGCCTTTTGCCGATAATCTGCAACACGGACGCTTCCGCCCCGCCGAGGCCCTGCGCGAACATTATGAACAAGCTACCGCCCACAAACCCGCCCAACGGGTGGTCTTCTACTGCGGCTCGGGCGTCACGGCCTGTCACGGCATCTTAGCTTACGCCCATGCCGGCTTAGGCGACGCCCTGCTCTACCCCGGCTCCTGGAGCGAATGGATCGCAGTCAACGAGATGCAGTGAAATAGGCCGACACATAGCGCCTCATCCAACCGGAATTGACTTTTTTGGGGCCCCGCCGCATGGCATCTGCTCTTTTAAGCAGCCTGCGCGGCGCCGGGTGTTCCGCTCTTATAGCAGGCAGCCCCACCGTCCTTTAAGGGCCGGCGCGTCGGCCTGCTATACCGCTGCACCCCCTGGTCCGACAATGGGGCGCTTTGCGGGGCTGCGCCGGGGGGGGTAGGGTATTATGGGGTATTAAGGGTTTTAAGGGTATTAAGGGTTTTAAGGGTATTAAGGGTATTATGGGTTTTAAGGTTTTAAGGGTTTTAAGGGCCCGCACACTGGGGTGGTTTTACCCGGCTGAACAGACGGGCGGGTAAATATTATGGGTGTCATTAAGGCTTACAGCCAGTTCTTCTTTCGGAAGTAGTACAACTGCCACAGTACGATGACAATCATAAACGCCCATAGCGCGGGATAGCTGTAGCGCCAGTGCAACTCGGGCAGCACATCGAAATTCATGCCGTAGACGCCTGCCAAGAAGGTCAGCGGTATAAAGATGGTGCTGATGATGGTGAGAATCTGAATGACATTGTTCATCTTAAAGCTGATCTCCGACATATAGAGGTCATGCAGGCCATTGAGCAAATCGCGGTTGGTTTCAATGAGTTCCACAATGCGGATGGAGTGGTCGTACAGGTCGCGGAGGAAAAAGCCCGTTTCCCGGTTGATGAGCGCATGGTCGCTGCCCGAAAACCGGCTGATGGCCTCGCGCATAGGGCCGGCCGACTTGCGCAGGGTGATGAGGCTGATGCGCAGGTCGTGAATCAGGGCCTTGGTGGTTTCAGAAGCCGCAGCTAAGATTTCGGTTTCCAGCAGCGCCAGGGCGTCTTCTACTTTGTCTAATGCAATAAAGTAGTTGTCTACAACCGCATCTATCAAGGCATAGGCTAAGTAGTCGCTGCCGCGGGCGCGAATACGACCGCTGGCGTTTTCGAGTCGCTTGCGAATGGGGGCAAAAAGATCGCTGTCTTTTTCCTGAAAAGACAACACCGCATCGCGGGTCACGTAGATGGCCACCTGTTCTGTATCGATATCCCGCTTGGCGGGTTCAAAAGACAAAAAGCGAATAACGATGAAGAGCGCATCGTCGTATTCCTCAAATTTGGGTCGCTGCTGAATGTTGAGCACATCTTCAATGGCTAAGGGGTGCATGTTGTAGCGCTTGCCTAATTGTTCTATCAGCGCCACATCGTGTACGCCCCGCACATCAAACCAATTGATGCCCGGCAGATCAATGGTGTCTGGAATGCGGTTCGACGCAAAGTCGCAGCGGTAGTGGTTGGGGTCATACTGCGCGAGGCTCACATTGAGCTTTTCCAAGTGCTGCTTACCCGTGAAGATGAGGGTTCCGGGCGGCGTTCCGCTCGACTTGACTTTTTTATCGGCCTTGGCTTTGTTGGTGGCGCTGCTTCGCGCCCTGTCTTTTCCCATACCTATGCGTTTGTGGCGCCGCTTGGCGGAGCTAAGGTAACTCAATTTTAGAAAAAGAACTCCCCGGAAACGTATATGCGCCAGCGGGTGGTGTCGTTGCCCCTGAAAGCGCCGCCGTGGAAGACCATCGCGTCGAAAGGCATAAAGAAGAGCCCCCCGCCATAGCCGTTATGCCAGCGGCTTCGTCGTTCGCCGGGTTGCCATACCCGCCCGTAGTCGATGGCGGCCACCATCCCCATGCTGAAGGGCAGGAAGCGGTTTTGAGAGGTCCAGGCTTTCCAGCGCAGCTCGGTATTGTGGAAAAAGGCGCTGCGACCTGCAAAGCGGTCGCGGCGATACCCTCTGAGGTTGGCCTCGGGGCCAAAGCCCCCCAAACGGGCGGCGGCATAAAAGGGGAAGTCGCGATTGAAGCGATGCTGCCCCCCGACGCGGGAAGCCAGCACCCACCGACGTTGGGCGTCGAGAGGCCAATAGCCGGCCAGATCGGCATCGGCGAAGGTGTAGCGGAAGTCGCCGCCACTGAAGGCCTTACGCCAGCCGAGGTGAATCTGGGCGCGCAGGCCCCGGGCCGGGAAGCGCTGCTCATCAACGGTATCGAGTTGGAGCCGAAGGTCGAGGCCGGCGAAAGCCTGCCCATCGAAAAAGCTGTCGGGCAATTCTCCCTCTTCCCATTGTGCAATAAAGCGATCGGGCATGTTTTTCACCTCTACCCAACTGAGGGCCGGGCCTGCCGTGAGCCGCCAATGATGGGCCGGCTGCCAGCGAAGGCCTGCGTTGAGCTGTGCCATCTGCTGGCGTACGCGGTTGTACGATACGCCGCGTACAATTTCAGGATTGGGGGTGGTATTGCCTAAGCCGTAGAAATTAGCAGCGTAGAGGGGCGTCTGCCCCTGGGTTTCCAGCACAAAATGCAGCGCCCCTACGGCCTGAGGCCACAGAGAATGGGTGGCAAAATACAAACCGCCATTGCGCCAGGAGGTGAGCAGCTTAAACTCGTGCCGTACCCGGTAGGGCTCGCGCCCAAAGCCAAAGCGCATCGCCCGGCCTCCGATGCCCAGCAGCACCCCGTCGTCGGGGTTGAAGCCGCCATAGGGCCAGCCGCCGGCATAGTTGTAGTCGTAGTAAGAGGCATTGCGGTTGTATTCGGCAGGCCGGTAGCGGCGCCAGCCCGGCCGGGCGCCGTGTTCGAGGCCATAGGTGAGCCAGTGGCGCGCCTGCGGTGCGTTGCGCACTAAACTGTCAAGGCCGGGGCCGCCGGATATGCGCAGCAACGGCGACAGCCGGCCCGGTCCCACGAGTTCATAGCGATCGTTGCCGTCGAGGCCATAGCAGATGATTTCGCGGGTCTGGGCGCTGAAAAAGGTGCGCTGATAGCGCGGCGGCGCATCGGGCCGGCCGGCCGGATAAACGCTGACCCGGGTGCGGGTGTCGCTGAGGGCTTCGATGACAAAGCGGTCGTCCTGCCGGCTGCCGGTTACCTCCACGCGGCGGGCCAGCGCCAAATAGTAAGCGCGGGCGATGGCGGGGAGGTTGTCGCGCCGCGCTTTGAGGTGAGCTATGATGCGCGGGGCGTCGCGCTGGTAGAACAACTCGGGCCAGCTCTCGCGAAAGGCCTGTTCGATGAGGCTGTCGGTGAGGGCCATTTGCAACTGTCGGGCAGCATCTTGCCAATCAACAGCGGTGGTTTCACTGAGAAAAGTATGATCGAAAATGCGGGCATTATAAGTCGACCAGCGCACTGCCCTGATGTTGGGGGTGTAGGGGCGCCACTGCCGGGCCGGCGGCGTGGAACGGCGCAGCAGATGGAGCACCATACCATCGTAGTGCGCAAAAGCCTGATCGCGGTCGCGCGGGATGGCGCGGTAGCGCTGAGACTGCCCCAGATCGGTGACGGCCCAGCGCCATTGGTCGTCGTGGCGATCCCAGTCGCCCAGCAGAAAATCGAACAGCCGGGTGCGGAGCAGCCAGTTGGCGTCTAACCAACCCGTATAGCCGCCCTGCCAGCGCTCCAGCAGCTTCTCGGTGCCGATGATTTCGTTGGGGTAGCCAAAGGAGCCCAAGTCCATCCAGTGTATGTCATCGGGGCGTTCTTCGAGCAGGTAGACGGCATCGCCAAAATCGGCGTCGTATTCGCCCAAAGCCGGCTGATAGGGCAGGTACACCAAACGAGGGTGGGTGTGGTAGATGGAGGCTGCCTCGGCGAGCCGCGCTACGGCTAAAGCCGCCAAAGGATGAGAAGCCGTAAACTGGTCGCGCACGAGATCGAGTACGGGATCGGAGCGAAACTGCTCGGGTACGATGCGGGTGGGGTCTTTTTCCACCGACCTCAGTTGGTATTCGCGGCCGATGCTGTCGCGCAGGCGCAGGCTATTGGTCTGCTGGCCGCCGCCTTTGCGGATGGGTATGAGCCCGGCGTCGGCCAGGTCAAGTACGGGCATGTCTATAAAAGTGCGGTAGGCGTCGCGGTATCGAATGCCCCATACGGTTCTGCCGAGGAGGCCGCGCCGGAAGTCGGTCTGGCTGATGGGCAGACGCACCCGCGCCCCCGAGGGGAAAGCGGCAAGGCTATCGGGCAGCCGCCCCTGCCATACACGGGAAGCCTTGGCAGGCTGGGCGCTCAGCGCGCCGGCCAGCAACAGTCCGCTGAGCAATAAGATCAAATACCGGAAATATACCACAAGCCTGCGCCATTGAAAGGGCGCAAAAATACGTCATAACAGCCGGTTTTCCAAATCGGCGAGCGTTTGCAGGGTTACTCCTTTTTGGGCAATCGGCTCCGCACAAAGGTATTCAGCGCCAGGATGATGGCTAAAAACAAGGCTATGCGCGCTATCATGTCGCCCCAGATGGTATAAAAAGTGAGCTCGTCGTTGAGGGTCATCTGGCCGCGGAGGGCGCCGGCCTGGTTGTAGGGCAGGGTTTGAAGCACATCGCCCCGCTGGTTGATGAAGGCGGAGATGCCCGTATTGGCCGAGCGCACAATGGGGCGGCGCGTTTCAATGGCGCGTAGCCGGGCAAAGTGGAGGTGCTGGCGGTGGCCGGCGGTATTGTCCCACCAGCCGTCGTTGGTTACGACAAAGGCGGCCTGGGCGCCCGGCGCTCCGTTTTTGCGCGGCCGCACATAGCCGGCGAAGTACTCGCCAAAAACCGACTCATAACAGATGACCGGCGCAATGCGCGCCTTGCCCGCTTTGAACACTGAGCGCTCATCCTGTATGCCTAAGCCGGCGGTGGTGCCGTCGAGTTGCTCTACCAAGGGCTTCATAAAAAATAGCACCGACTGGAAGGGAAAGGCTTCGGGGCCGGGCACCAACTTCGATTTTCGGTAGGTTTCTACCTCGTCGGCGCCTACGGCAAACTGGGCCGCCGAGTTGAGCGCTTCGTAGTGAATAACCCTGCCTCCGCTGCGGCGCTCGCGGGCTGCGGGCGTAAGCGGAGCGCCGGGCGGGAAGTCATAGTAGGCATTCAGGCCCGTAACGATCTTTAGGTCGGGGTAGTTGGCGAAGGCTTCGCGCAATTGCACAATGGTGGGATATTGCCCAATGCGGGTTTCTTCCACATACCCGAAGCTCGACTCCGGAAACACCAAATAGTCGACGCCGGGGGCCAGCTTGCTGCGGCTCAACTCAATGAAGTGGGCGAGCTGTATCTCCTGCGGCAGGTCAAATTTTTGGTGGTGGGGCTCATAGTTGGGTTGTACGGCCACCACATCTATGGAGGGGCCGGTTTCGCGGTAGGCGGTATAGCGGTAGAGCGAGTAGCCTGTGGGCAGCGCCAACAGCAACGCCAACCAGATGGCATTCTGGCGGAAAGGCGTTTTTTCGCGGTAGGCGCAGTAGAGGCGCAAGGCGAGGAGGTTGGCTAACCATACCCAGAGCGAGCCCCCAAAAACGCCGGTATACTCGTACCACTGTATCCAGGCGGTTTTTTCGGCAAAGCCGTTGCCCAGCGTGAGCCAGGGCCAGGTGAGATCCCAGTGATAGTGCAGGTACTCGAAGGAAAACCAGTAGGCAATGAGGGGCGCATAACCCAACTTTTCGGCTTTAGCGCGGCCGGCGGCCCATACTACCCAGGGCAGCGCCATCAGCAGGCTGTTGACGAGAATGGCAAAGAGGCCTGCGGCAAGCGCGGCATTGGCTACCCAATAGGTGGAGATGATGTTCCACACCACGGCTGTGTGATAAACATAGGGCAACAGCTTACGGGCGGGGCGGGTGGTTGTTTTATGCAGGTCCTCGGCCAGTAGCAGCAGCGGAACCCAGGCGATAAACAGCAGCCAGGGCGCAGGTAAAACGCCCGGAAAACCCAGCCCGAGCAATACGCCGCTGAGGGTGCTCAGGCCTAATCTGCGCCATTGGGGCTCGTGCCCGCGCCATTGTCGCCAGGCTATAATGCCCAGCGCTAAAGCGCCCCAGGCGCCGGCAAAAAGCCAAAAGGGAAGATAGCCCCACAACAAGCGCTGGCTGTTGAGGTCGATCATCTTATTGGCAATAATTGCCGTCGCTATGGCCGGCAGCAAACTACCCAGCCAGAAGATATGCTTTTTCAAAGCGCTAAAGGTTTGATGCAAGATTAAGAAATTCCTTTTTTACCTTTGAACAAAAAATCGGGATCATGAAAAAATGGGTCAAATTTGCGCTCATCGGTTTGGGCGCTGTTTTGCTGCTGATGCAGTTCGTTCGCATCGATAAGAGCGCGCCGGCAGTGGATCCTTCGGCCGACTTCCTCACCATGACCAATGCGCCGGCTGAGATGGCCGCCCTCATTCGGGCGGCTTGCTATGACTGCCATTCCTATGAAACAAAATATCCCTGGTATGCCAACATCGCGCCCGCGTCTTTATGGGTGGCCAACCATATAGAAGAAGGGCGCGAGCACCTCAATTTTTCAAACTGGGCCTCGTATCCGGCCGGCAAGCAGGCCCACAAACTCGAAGAGTGCGCCGAAGAAGTTGCCGAAGGCCACATGCCGGAAAAGTCATATACCTGGATGCACCCCGAGGCGCGGCTCGACGAAGTGCAGCAGCAGGCTATGGCCCAGTGGTTCAACAGTATGAAAATGGCCGCGCCCGGCGGAGGCAACGACTACGACGACCATTGAGCCGCCGCCTGCCAGAGCAGATACTTTTCGCCGCCGCAGTGGGAGGCGCGAACACAATGGCTGTCTTTATTGTCGTATTAGCGTGCTTATGTAGGCTACAGGGGCTTGGACAGTGAGTTAAAGTAAGGTGATTAAGGGTTTAAACCATTTACAACCAACTACTTATCATGATTGATCGGATTTATGTGGCCGCTACCAGCCAGCACGTGGGAAAAACTACGTCTACGCTGGGGTTGGTGGAAGCGCTCAAACAGAAATATACCAACGTAGGTTATTGCAAGCCCGTAGGTCAGCAATTTGTAGACCTCGGAGACCTGCGGGTGGACAAAGACGCCCTGCTCTTTTCCAAAATCATGCGCTTTGAGCTGAGCGCCGAACTGCACAGCCCCGTAATTGTGGGCGCAGGCGTCACGCAGCAATATATAGACAATCCTGCCGACTTTGACTTCCGAACGCCCATACAGAAAGCCTCGGAGTACCTTCAGCAAACCAACGATATTGTGGTGTACGAAGGCACGGGCCATCCGGGTGTGGGCAGCGTTTGCGACCTCTCCAATGCCGATGTAGCCAAAATGTTGGGCGCCCCCGTGGTGATGGTCGTGGAAGGCGGCATAGGTAATACCATCGATCGCCTGAATGCCAATCTGGCTTTGTTCCGGGAGCAGGATGTGCCCATCATGGGCGTCATCATTAATAAGGTAATCCCCGATAAATTAGAAAAGGTAAAATACTACGTGGGCAAAAAACTCGACCAGATGGGCATATCCATGCTGGGCGTGCTGCCCTACGACCGCACCTTGGCCAACCCCATCATGGAGGGCGTGCGCGAGGCCGTCAATGGCATTGTACTCATCAACGGGCATAAACTCGACAATAAGGTGGAAAATGTAGCCTCGGGCTCCCTCATCGAAAAGCAGGAGTTTGACGCCCTCAACAACCTGCTCATCATTGTGAGTTACCGCCGCCTGGAGGGCGTGATTCAGACTCTGGAAGAAATAGAGCACAAGCACAAGCAAAACGTGTCATTGGCAGGCATCATCATCAATGGCGAGAATGATTTTATCCCGGATATTCAGCACAACATCCCTTGCCGCGATTATTTGGAAATGAACGAGATTCCCGTTATCGCTACCCAACTCGATACCTATGGCTCGGCCATCAGGATCAACCAGATGGAGGTGAAGATCAATACCCGAACCCCCTGGAAAGCCCGGCGCGCCGTGGAGTTGATACGGGATTATGTGAACTTAGACGGGGTGCTGTAAGTACTGGAGGCGCTAAAAATACCGCGCGCCGACAAGCGACATCCGCACAAGCCTGGATAAACACCCCCCCCCCCACTGTCCGATTCCGGACGTTCGCGTCCGCCCGCGTACGGATTTTTGGCCGGCTTTTTTTTTAATGAATTGATAAACAATGGATTAGTTTTTTGGCATAAAATTCCTACGCTTACCGGATAAATGGTATCCTCAAGCGTATGGACCGGATTATAAAAAAGAAGATATGGACCCCTCAGCGCATCGGCCTGCTGGCCTTGGTGCTGGCCTTTGTGGGGTTTTCGGTATATGCCCTGGCTTTTGCCGACAACCGCAGCCGGCTGAACGTCGATCGGGAGAAGATGACCATCTCGGCGGTAGAAAAGGGCGTATTTGACGAGTTTATCATTGTAACCGGGGTGGTACAGCCCCTGAAAACTTACCAGCTCGACGCCATCGAAGGCGGCTATGTAGCAGAGAAGTACCTCGACGGGGGCGCCAATGTAAAATCCGGCGACCTCATCCTCAAACTCGAAAACCAGCGGCTGACCTTAGACTACGTCAACCGCGAAACCGAAATGTACCGACTCATCAACGAATTGGAAAATACCCGACTGCAACTGCGCCAAGACAAGTTTGCCCTACGCCGTGCGCTGACCGACCTCGACTTCCGGATTGAACAAGCCCAGGATGTCTATGAGCGCAACCGCCAATTGGCGGCCGACAAGGCCATTAGTCAGCAGGAATTCACTCAGTCGCGCATAGCCTACGAGCAACTCGTGGCCCAGCGCAAGATTGAGGTGGAAAACCAGGCGTTCCAGGAAGAAAACAGCTTGGTGCAGATAAAACAGCTCGAAGGGACGCTGTCGCGCACCCGCCTCAACCTCGAGCTGATGAAGAAGAATCTGGACTACCTCTACGTCAAGGCGCCCGTCGCCGGCCTGCTCTCGCGGGTTGACGTGGAGGTGGGCCAGAGCATTAACATCGGCCAGAACATCGGCCAGATCGACGATGCCAACGGCTTCAAAATGCGGGTAGAAGTAGACGAGCACTACATTTCGCGTATCTTTCACGGCTTGGAGGGCGCCTTCGAGTTCAATGGCCAACCCGTGCGCTTAGAAGTGAGCAAAGTATACCCGGAGGTGAACAACGGCCGCTTTTCGGTAGACATGAACTTTGTGGGCGCCGTGCCGGAGGGCATCCGCCGGGGCCAGTCGGCGCCCGTGCGCCTGCAATTGGGCAAACCTGCCGAGGCCATACTGCTAGCCACGGGCGGCTTCTTCAGCGATACGGGCGGCAACTGGGTTTACGTCATCGACGCGTCGGGGGCCACGGCCCGCAAGCGCAACATCACCCTGGGGCGCAAGAACCCCCAGTACTACGAAGTGTTAGACGGCCTTCAGCCTGGCGAGCAGGTCATCACCAGCGCTTACAGCAACTACGGAGACAAAGACATCCTCAATCTGCAATAAACTATGATCACTACCCGCGACTTGCACAAGATATTCACCACCGAGGAAGTGGAAACCACCGCCCTCAATGGCATCTCCGCTACGATAGAGGCCGGAGAGTTTGTAGCCATCATGGGGCCGTCGGGCTGCGGAAAATCGACCCTGCTCAACATTCTGGGCATGTTGGACAACCCCAGCTCGGGCAGCTACAACTTCTTTGGCTCGGAGGTGGCCGGCATGAGCGAGCGCCAGCGCGCCAACCTGCGCAAGGGCAACATCGGCTTCGTGTTCCAGAGCTTCAACCTCATCGACGAGCTGACGGTGTACGAAAACGTAGAGCTGCCGCTGCTGTACCTGAAAACCCCTGCCGCCGACCGCAAAAAGAAAGTAGAGGCCGCCTTAGAGCGCATGAACATCATGCACCGCCGCAACCACTTCCCCCAGCAACTCTCGGGGGGGCAGCAGCAGCGCGTAGCCATCGCCCGGGCCGTCATCGCCGACCCCAAGGTGATACTCGCCGACGAACCTACCGGCAACCTCGACTCGGCCAACGGCCTCGAAGTGATGAACCTGCTGACCCAGCTCAACCAGGCGGGCGCTACCATCATCATGGTAACGCACTCGCCCCACGACTCGGGCTTTGCTCATCGGGTCATCAACCTCTTCGACGGCAAGGTAGTCACCGAGAACTTCCACATCTGAACGGGCGCCGGCCATTCGGAGCGTGCCGCCCGGCCTAGCGATGCGGAGTAGTGCCGACCCTAAGGGAGGCAGCCCTCAGGGCCGAGCGAATAGCGAGCTACGCAGCGTAGCGGCCCCGCGCAAGACGCCCCTCCGGAGGTAAATGCCATGCGGGGCAGGCCCATAAAAAACCCTCAAAACCCTCAAAACCCATAAAACCCATAATATTTACCCGACCACCCCAGTGGGCGGGCCCTCAAAACCCATAAAACCCATAAAACCCTCAAAACCCATAAAACCCATAAAACCCTCAAAACCCATAATACCCATAATACCCATAATACCCATAATACCCATAATACCCATAATACCCATAACACCCATAACACCCTCAACATTCACCCGACCGCCCCAAGCGGGCGGGCCCACAATACCAAACCATGATTCAACTAAAAAACATAGAGCGTTGCTACACAAACGGAGCCCAGAAAACCTACGTATTGCGGCACGTGACCGCGCGTATAGCGGAAGGCGAGTTTGTGAGCATCATGGGGCCCAGCGGCTCGGGCAAGAGCACGCTGCTGCACATACTGGGCATGCTGGACGAGCCCACCGAGGGGGAATACTGGTTTTTAGACGAGCCGGTGCACAAGTTCAATGAGCGGAAGCGCACCGAGCTGTACCAGCAGTATATCGGGTTTGTGTTTCAGGCGTATCACCTGATAGACGACCTGACGGTGTACGAAAACTTAGAGACGCCGCTGATGTACAAAAAGGTGCCTGCGGCCGAGCGCAAGAGCCGGATAGCGGAGATATTGGATCGCTTTCAGATGGTGGCCAAGAAAGACCTGTTTCCGAACCAGCTTTCGGGGGGGCAGCAGCAGTTGGTGGGCATAGCGCGGGCGCTCATCGGGCGGCCCAAGCTCATACTCGCCGACGAGCCCACCGGCAACCTGCAAAGCCAGCAGGCCCGCGAGATCATGGACATCTTCAGGAAGCTGAACGAGGAAGACGGCGTGACCATCGTGCAGGTGACCCACTCGGAGGAGAATGCCCGCTACGGCAAGCGCATCATTGGGCTGAAAGACGGCCGGATAGCGCAGGACGAGGCGAATTGAGTCGATAACCGGATTGAATATAAGGCTATGATTATCAGCGATATTAAGTTGGCGGCACGCCATTTGCTCAAGCACAGGACGTATTCCTTCATCAATATCTTCGGCTTGGCCGTGGGGGTGGCGGCGGCGTTGCTCATTTACCGCATTGTGGCGTATGAGACCAGCTTCAATAAGCACTTCAAAAACTACGACCGCATTGTGCGCATTGTGCGGCACGACAACACCCCCGAGGGCATAAGCTGGACGACCTGCGTGCCCATACCTGCCGGAGAGGCCATGCGGCAGTTGGTACCCCAGTTTGAGGCGTTTAGTATGGTAAGGGAAGCTTGGCCGACGATCTCAGTGAAGGATGCCAACGGCGTTCCGAAGCAAAAGGTATCTCAGCCTGAGGGGCAGATTTCTTTTTTTGCGGAGCCTTCATTTTTGCGGATTTTTGATTTCAACTGGTTGGCCGGCGACCCCGCTACGGCCTTAGAGGGTGTTGGGGGCGTGGTGCTCACGCGGCGGTTGGCCGAGCAGTGCTTTGGCTCGTGGGAGGCCGCCATGAACCAGCCCGTGGTTATGGACAACATTGTGAACCTGACGATAAAAGGCGTGGTTGACGACCTGCCCGCCAATACAGATCTGCCCATTTTTACCCTCATTTCCTACCCGACGCTGGTGGCCAATCGGGGCGACTACTTCTACACCCCCGACGCCTGGGGCGAATGCAGCTCCAACAGCCAGGCCTTTGCGCTGCTGGAAGACCCCGCCCAGCGGGATGCCGCCTCGGCCGTGCTGGCTGCGGTGGGCCGGCAGGAGTATGCCAGAGAAAGCGGCCAGCCGGGGGCAACGAAAACACACAAGCTGCAAGCCCTCTCCGACCTGCACCACAACGAAGAACTGTACAACTCGGCAGGCCGCATCATCACCAAAAGTCGCCTCAAAGTGCTCGGGTTTATAGGGGTTTTGGTGCTGGCTATGGCTTGTTTTAACTTCATCAACCTGTCCACGGCCCAGGCTACGCAGCGGGCCAAGGAGGTGGGCGTCCGCAAAACGCTGGGCATGAGCCGGGCTCAATTGGTGCGGCAGTTTATGACCGAGACGGCGGTAGTAACCCTCACGGCCGTAACGCTGGGCTCATTGCTGGCTACGCTTTGCCTGCCCGGGTTGCAGCTCATTTCGGATGTGCCGCCCGATGCGCCTTTTCTGGCGCTGCCGCAAACCTGGGCCTTCTTAGCCGCCACCTCGGTAGCCGTCACGTTGCTGGCCGGCTTTTACCCTTCGCTGGTGCTGGCCGGCTTCGACCCCGCCGGGGCTTTAAAGAGCCAGTCGAAGGTGAAAACGGAAGGCTCAATCCGGCAGGGCTTAGTTCGGCAAGGGCTCGTGGTCATGCAGTTTTCCATAGCAGCGGCCCTCATCGTGGGCGCTTTGGTCACATTGGGTCAGTTGAACTACATCCGCAAAAAAGACTTAGGCTTCGATAAAAATCTCGTCTACACCTTAGAGTTCAATAGCGATAGCCTCAGCCTTACCCGGTTTGAGACGTTCAAACAGTTGTTGCTCCAGATTCCGTCGGTAGCCGGCGTCAGCTTTTGCACCGATCATCCGGCTTCAGAAAACACCTGGGGCACCAATTTTGGCTACCCCGCCAACGGCGAAGACGCCGATTTTAACCTGTCGCTCAAGTTTGCCGATGCCGACTACGCCAAGACCTATGGTTTGCGCATGAAAGCCGGAAAATGGTATGATCCGAGCGACACCATCCGGCAGGCGGTGGTCAACGAAACCCTGCTGAAACGATTGGGCATCAGCGACCCCGAGTCGGTGGTAGGCACAGCCATAAGGTTAGGCGGCAGCCGGCGAGTGCTCATCTCGGGCGTTGTAGCCGACTTCCACTCGCACTCCGTACACCAGCCCTTAGAGCCGCTGCTGATCTCCTCCCGCAAGGAATTTTATGGCCGGAGCGGCATAAAAATTCAGCCCGACAACCTCATGGCCACTACGGCCGCTATCCGGCAGGTCTTTAATGAGGTCTTCCCCGAGCAGGTTTTTTTCGGAGAATACCTCGACGACCGCATCGCCCAGTTCTACCTCGACGAAGACCGCTTTTCCAATACCTGCAAGGGTTTTGGCCTGCTGGCCGTGTTCATCGCCTGCCTTGGCCTTTTTGGCCTCAGCATCCATGCCGCCGACCGGCGCACCAAGGAGATCGGCGTGCGCAAGGTGTTGGGCGCTACCGTTGCCGAGCTCACGGGCCTGCTCGTAAAAGACTTTTTGAAGTTGGTCGTCATCGCCCTCGTCATCGGATTTCCCATAGCCTGGTGGCTGATGAACGAATGGCTGGCCGACTTCGCCTTCCGCATCAACATCACCTGGACGGTATTTGTAGCTGCCGGGCTTATCGCCCTGGCGGTGGCCTGCCTCACCGTGAGCTTCCAAAGCGTAAAAGCCGCCCTGATGAACCCGGTGCGCAGCCTGAGGTCGGAGTAAGATAGATCCTGTTCCGGGGTTGGGCAGCCTGCCGGAGGTTGTGCTGCCGCCCCTTTTGGAGAAATATATTTTTTGGGCACATCCCCGCCCGCGCCATACCGCTACCGGCGCCCCGAGGGCGCGAAGGGCCTGGGTTCAGGCGCGGGCGGGGTCGCTACGTTTCGCCGTGCCCGCAGGGGCGGGCAGCCCCTCCTGAGGTCGGGGCCAAGCGGCTTCACATCGCTTGTGCGGCGGTGTAGCAGCGCTGCCGGGCGATAGCCGAAGCGCAATCAAAAAAAAGCCGGCCGGCCCGGCAGCGCCTATGGGTTCTGCTCCCGGGGTTGGCCCAACTGAAAACGGAAAAAACCAAGCGTTATGCTGTTTACACATCTGAAGGTGGCTTTTCGGAGCTTGTGGTGGAACAAAACGTTTTCTGCCATCAACATCATGGGCTTGTCGTTGGGTATGGCGGCGGCGGCCCTGCTGGCCCTATGGGTACAAAACGAGCGCAGCGTGGATACCTACCACCGGCAGGCGCCCAACATCCGGCAGGCCATCTGCCACATTCAGGTGAGCGAAACCGAAACCTGGCACTGGACCCATGCGCCCATGCTGCTGGCTGCCAAAGCCGAGGAGAGCATACCCGATGTGGAAGATGCCGTCATGCTGCGCGAGGGCAACGGCCAAAATGTGTTTGATGTGGGCGGCGTGCTGTTCAAAGAGAAGCGCTACGCCTATGTGGATGAGCGTTGGTTTTCACTCTTCGACTACCGCTTCGTAGCCGGCGCCGGCGCACAGGCGCTTAGCGAGCCCGGCAACGTTATCATCACCGCCTCTACGGCAGCCCGGCTATTCGGCCGGGCCGAGGCCTTAGGCCGCCGCATCCGGGTAGATACCCTCAACTATGTAGTGGCCGCCATAGCCGAAGACCCGCCCGCCAACTCCAGCTTTTACTTCGATTACCTCTTTCCGCTGTCATCCTACTGGGCCAACCCGAAAACCCGCACCGACGACGAGCACTGGGGCAACTTCAACTACCGCCTGTATCTGCGGCTGAAGCCCGGCGCCAAAACCCGCGAAGCCGGCGATAAAATCACCCGACTGCTGCGCGATCAACGCCCCGGCGACAGCACCACCACCGTCAGCTTGGCCTCCCTCAACGAGGTCTACTTCGACGATACCCTGCAAAGCGACGACAACCGCTCGGGCAACCCCCTGCTCATGCGCTTTTTTACCGTCATCGGGGGGCTCATTTTGCTCATCGCCTGCATCAACTACGTGAGCCTTTCGACGGCCAAAGCCGGGGTGCGCGCCAAAGAAGTGAGCGTAAAAAAGATGGTGGGCGCCGGCCGCTGGATGCTGTTCCGGCAGTTTATGACCGAGTCGGTACTCACCAGCCTTATCGCCTTGGTCATCGCCTTAGCTATGGCGCGGCTGGGCCTGGCCTTTTTTAATCAACTGATGGATACCCGCTTAGCCATGCGCGCCGACGATCCCGTATTGTGGATCATCTTCGGGGGCGTCACGGGCTTGTCCATCTTGCTTACAGGCGTATATCCGGCGGCCCTGCTGGCCTCTTTTCAGCCCATCCGGCTGCTGAGGGGCGGCTCGTGGCTGAGCGGCAACAGCGCTTTCTTCCGCAAGGGCTTGGTGGTGGTGCAGTTTTTGGTATCTACGGGGCTCATCCTGTCGGCCATCGTCATTTATCAGCAGTTGCAGTATGTGCGCAGCAAAGACTTAGGCTACCAGAAGGAGCACGTCTTCACTTTTTACGTGCCCTGGCAGGCTTTCGGGGGCGTCTGGGGCGATGGCTTCGGCCCCGCTATGAACGACCTCAAACAGCAGTTGCTGTCGGAAACCAGCATTGTGGCCGTTTCGCGCACCAACTCGTCGCTGGTCAACAACAACTCCACCTCCAATGGAGACTTGAAATGGGAGGGCCAACGGCCCGAAGACTCGCCCACGGTGACCCCATTTTCCGTCGACCCCGATTTTCAGACCGTCACCGGGCTGCGGCTCACCGAGGGGCGCTGGTTTGAGGCCGGCAATACCGCCGACGCCAAGAATTACGTCCTCAATGAGACGGCGGTGCGCGTTATGGGCCTCAAGCGACCCTACTTAGGGCAGACCATCTCCTTCCAGGGCGAGAAAGGGCAGATCATTGGCATTGCCTCCGATTTTCACTTTCGCAGCCTGCACGAGCCCATCGCGCCGGTGATTATGAGCAACGGGGCCAACGGCGGGTTGGGCTTCATGGTCAAGCCGGCGCCCGGCCGCACGGCCGACGCCTTAGCGGCTGCCGAAAAGATATGGAAGGGCGCCTTGGCCGACCGGCCTTTCGAGTATGAGTTTGAAGACGACAACTACGAAGCCCTCTACCAGGCCGATATACGGCTGGGGCAGTTGCTGAATGGTTTTGCGGGTTTGGCCATCTTCATTTCGTGCCTGGGGCTGTTTGGGCTGGCGGCCTTTTCCGCCGAGCGCCGCAGCCGGGAGATTGGCATCCGAAAGGTGCTGGGCGCCTCGGTCGTGCAGATCAGCAGCCTGCTGGCCCGCGATTTTGTGCGCTTAGTGCTGGCAGCCATTGTGTTGGGGCTGCCGCTGGGCCGCTACCTGATGGAGCAATGGCTGCAAGACTTTGCCTACCGCATAACGCTGCAAGGGTGGATGTTTGTGCTGGCGGCCCTGCTGGCCGTAGTCATTGCCCTGCTGGCCGTAAGCGTACAAAGTGCGCGGGCGGCTTTAGCCGACCCCGTAAAGAGCATCCGGACCGATGCCTGAATCCATTTGCTAATCAGAAGCACATCGTTTGGCTATGTTGCATAATTACCTGCTCGCGGCGCTGCGCCGACTTTGGAAGCACAAGGCTTTTTCCGCCATCAACATCGGCGGGCTGGCAGTAGGCATTGCGGCCTGCTCGCTGCTGCTGTTGTACGTGCAAAACGAGTGGAGCTACGACCGCTTCCACGAGCGGGCAGACCGTATTGTGCGGGTGGTGTTTCAGGGCTTGATACAAGGCCAGGCCATGCGCGAAACTACCGTGATGCCGCCGGTAGCCCAAACCCTGAAAGAAAACTACCCCGAAGTAGAAGACGCAACCCGCCTGCGCGATGCGGGTATGCCCAAAGTAACCGTAGGAGGCCAGGTGTTTCGGGGCGATCATGCAGCTTATGCAGACGCCAACTTTTTTGACTTCTTCACGCTGCCGCTGCTGGAGGGTAAAGCCGGGGAAGTGCTGACGGAACCCAACACGGCCGTTATTACGCAGCGTTTGGCCCGCAAGTACTTTGGCAGCGCTAACCCCATAGGCAAGACCTTAGCCATCGAGGGCTGGCAGGAGCCTTGTACCATCGCGGGGGTAGCGGAAGATATGCCGGGCAATACGCACTTCCGGATTGACCTCTTCTTCGCAATGGCAGGGCTGCCGGAAGCGCGCTCTGCCTCCTGGATGGAGTCGAACTTTTTTACCTTTCTCACCTTGGCTAAGGGATACGACTACCGGCAGTTGGAAGCCAAGTTGCCCGCCGTCATCGAGCAATACATAGGCCCCCACATGAAAGATGCAATGGGGGTGTCATTGGCTGAGTTTCAGCAGCAGGGCAACGACCTCAACCTCTTGCTCCAGCCCATAACCGACATTCACCTCAGCACAGCGTTTCCGCCGGCCTTGTCGGTGGGCGGCAATCGACAATACGTGTATAGCTGTATGGTCATCGCCGTATTCATTTTGCTCATAGCCTGCATCAATTTTATGAACCTCTCCACGGCCGCCGCCGCCCACCGAACGCGGGAAGTAGGCGTGCGCAAAGCCCTGGGGTCAGCCCGCGGCGCTTTGGTGCGGCAGTTTATGGCCGAATCGGCCTTGGTGTCGGGCATGGCGCTGCTGCTGTCGGGCGCGATGGTATCGGCGGCATTGCCCGCCTTCAACCAGTTGCTGGGCGTTGAGTTGTCTGTCAATCTCATTGAACATCCGCAGTTGGTAGCCGGCTGGTTGGGCGTAGGGCTGGCCGCCACGCTGATTGCAGGCGCCTATCCTGCTTTTTTTATGTCGTCGTTTCGTCCCTTAGCCGCACTTAAAGACGGCGCCTACCCGACTGAAAGCCGCGGTCTGCTGCGCAGCGGGCTGGTCGTTTTTCAGTTCAGCCTGTCGGTACTGCTCATGATTGGCGCTTTGGTGGCGTATCAGCAGCTCAACTTCATCCGGAACAAAGACTTAGGCTACGACAAGGAGCAAGTGTTGGTGTTGCCCAATGTAGGCGCGCTGGGCGATAAAGTGGGGGTCTTCTGGCAACAGGTTGAACAAGACCCCCGCGTGAAGCGCGCCAGCCTGTCGGGTTATCTGCCCATAGGCGAAACCTTTGACAACAACTTCTTTATAGCAGCCTACGACCGGCCCGACGCTACCGTAAAGACCGTCCGATACGACATAGATGAGCACTACCTGCCCACCTTGGGTATGGAGCTGACAGCGGGCCGCAACTTCACCGCCGACCTGCATACCGATTCCATGTCGATGCTCATCAACGAGACGGCCGCTAAGGCCCTGGGGTTCGGGGATACGCCCTTGGGTCAAACCGTGGTTTACCTCAACAAGTCGGGCGCCCGCGAGCACTACCAGATAGTAGGGGTGGTTAAGGATTTTCACTTCCGCTCCATGCACCAGGCCATAGCCCCTTTGGTGATGGTAAAACGCACGAGCGGCGGCAACCTCATTGCCCGTACCGAAGCGGCCGACCTGCCTGCGCTGCTGGCGTCATTGCGCGCCGGTTGGGACCAGCTTACAGGAGGCGAACCTTTCATTTACTCCTTCCTCGATGAGCGCTTTGAGCAGGCCTACCGCGCCGAACAGCGCACGGGTATAGCGCTGGGCGCCTTTGCTGCTTTGGCCATATTTGTCGCTTGTCTGGGGCTGTTCGGGCTGGCATTGTTTACCGCCGAGCGCAGGGCCAAGGAAATTGGTATCCGCAAGGTGTTGGGCGCTTCGGCCTGGGGCATTGCGGTTTTGCTGGCGCGGGATTTCCTGAAGTTAGTGGCCATTGCGGGCGTGTTGGCTACGCCCGCCGCCTACTTCCTCGCCCGCCGCTGGTTGAATACATTTGCTTACCGCATCGATATGGCGTGGTGGATGTTTGCAGCAGCCGGGCTGGCGGCCTTGCTCATCGCCCTGCTGACGGTAAGCGCCCACAGCCTGCGGGCGGCATGGGCGAACCCCGCAGATAGGCTGCGCAGCGAATGATTTGGCGTTGTAAGAATAACCCGTAACCGGCAAAATAGACAGATTATGTTCAGGAACTTCTTCAAGACTGCTTTTCGCCACCTGGCCCGGCATAAGGTAAGCGCCGCCATCAATGTGCTGGGGCTTACGCTGGGCATAACAGCTTGCCTGGCCATCTACGCAGTGGTGGATTTTGAATTCAGCTTTGATACTTTTCATCCTGATCTCGATCGCATTTACCGCGTAGTAGGCTTAGAAAAAATGCGTCCTGATGATGACTTCCGTCCCGTGGGTTTTGGCCCCAGAGCGGTAGCGGCTGCTTTGGGCGAGGAAGTGTCGGGCCTTGAGCGCATAGCCCCCTTTCACAACGTGGAAATGTCGGTGACGATTGCCGACAGCCCCGAGGGCGTGCGTCGCTTTGAACGCGCCAAACCCGGTGTCGACCGGGCTGCCGTTATCGTAACTTCGCCGGCCTATTTTGACATCTTTAAGTATGAATGGTTGGCCGGCGACCCGGTTTTAGCCCTCGAAGAGCCCCATAAGGTGGTACTCACGGAAGCTAAAGCCCGGTTGTATTTTGGCGGCGATGTTCCTGAGCGCTGGCTGGGGCGCCAACTTATGTACGATAAAGACGTTGCGGTTACCGTTTCGGGTATTGTAAGAGACTGGACGCAGAACACCGATTTTACCTTTACCGACTTTATATCGCTGAGCACCATCCGGTCGGGTTCGATGAAGAATTTTATCAACCTGGATGAGTGGAATGACATTTGGTCGGCATCTCAGTTGTTCGTTAAGTTGCGCACAGACGCCGATCCGGCTCAGTTGAATGCTCAATTTGACGACTTTTCAAAGAGGCACTTTGGCCCTGACCACGGCACGGGCGATTTTATATTTATTCCCAGATTGCAGCCCCTGCGGGATTTGCACTTTAATGCCGGCTACCGGGACAATTTTTCCCGGCAGGCTCACCTGCCTACATTGTATGCGCTGATGGGGATTGCCGGGCTTATCTTGCTGCTGGCTGCTATCAATTTTGTGAACCTGACCACCGCTCAGTCGGTGCGTCGCGCTTCTGAGATCGGCATCCGCAAGCTGTTGGGCGGCGACAGATGGGCGTTGTTGGCGCGATCGTTGGGCGAAACGGGCATACTAACCGCATTGTCGCTGGCAGCGGCGGTTTTGCTAACGCCCTACTTGCTAAGGGCCTTCGCCGATTTTTTGCCCGAAGGTATAAAATGGGCGCCGCAGCAGGGCCATACGCCTTTGTTTTTGGGGGGTATGTTGCTGGTAGTTACCCTGCTTTCAGGGCTGTATCCGGCCTGGCTTTTATCGGGATACCGGCCTGCGCTGGCCATTCGGCGGCAAAGTACCCTTTATGGCGACCAGCGCGGACGACTGCGCAAAGGACTTATCGTTTTCCAGTTTACCTTTTCATTGGTGCTCATAAATGCAGCCCTCATTGTGCAGCGGCAGATGGACTTCGTGAGGGCTAAAGACCTGGGGTTGTCGTCGGATGCCATAGCTCTGGTAGGTACGCTTAACGACGATCGGAGCCATGTGCTGGCCGAAAAGATGAGCCGATTGGCCGGGGTAGAGCGCGTAGCGATGGAGTGGTTTCCGCCCGCCGGGGAAGGCTATATGCTCACTAAAATAAAACGGGATGGCGCTTCCGGAGGCCGCGAGTACGATGTGTCGGTAAAAGTGGGCGATGAAAATTTTATTCCGCTTTATGAACTTGAAATAGTAGCCGGCCGAAATTATCGCGCTGCCGATACGCTGAGCGAGCTGGTGATTAACCAGCATTTTGCCCATGTGCTGGGATTTTCTCAGCCGCAGGATGCCATCGGGCAGTTGCTCAATTTCAATGGCCAGGATTATCCCATAGTGGGGGTTGTGGCCGATTTTCACGAGCAGTCGCTACACCTGCCCATATCTTCGGTAGTTATTGCTCCTATATTGAATATGGCCAAAAACATAAGCGTCAAGCTGGCCGCCAAAGGCAAAAACCTGAACGAAGTACAAGCAACTCTGGATGCTATGGCTCAGACATGGGCCTCGGTTTATCCGGAAAATCCCTTTAGCTATACTTTTATGGACGACGCCATTGCCCGCATGTACGGCCGCGAACAGAAAACGGCCAGTTTGTTGCGCTGGGCTACCTTAGTGGCCATCTTCATTTCCTGCATAGGGTTATTGGGGCTTATATCCTTTATGGCTGAGCAGCGTGCGCGGGAAATTGGCATCCGCAAAGTGCTGGGCGCTTCGGTGGCGGGTATCACGGGGTTACTGGCCAAAGATTTTATGCGATTGGTGTTGGTAGCCGTGGCGTTGGCCAGCCCGTTGGCTTATTACCTGGGTATCCGCTGGCTCGCCAACTTTGCTTACCGCGTCGATATCGGCGTATGGACATTTATGCTGGCCGGCAGCCTGGCTATGCTGGTGGCTTTTCTGACGGTAGGCGTGCAAAGTGTTCGCGCCGCTTTGGCAAGCCCGATCAAAAACATTCGCAATGATTAGTGACAAGGCTTTATACACTATTGCATACTATCTTCCTGCGGCCGTTGAGGCCGCAGGTTTTCAAAAATCTCAATCGAACTGTATATGTGGAGCTATCACTTCAAAATGGCGTACCGCAGCCTGACCAAAAATGCGATGTACACCCTGCTCAACTTAGTGGGCCTGTCGCTGGGGCTTACAGTCTCCCTGCTGTTGTACCTCGATGTGCGGCACGAGCGGTCGTTTGATAGCATGCACAGCCGCAAAGACCATATATACCGGGTGCTGACCCACTCGTACTGGGATGAGAGCGACCCCCGCCTGCTGGCTAACGCGCCCAATGCCGTGGGGCCGGCCGCCGAGGCGAATATTGCCGCCGTAGAGAACAGCGCCCGCCTTTTGCCCCACGAGTTTGGAGAATCGGCCATGATACAGGCCGGAACGCAGCAGTTGGCAGAAGAGAAATTGGTATGGGCCGACCCCGGGCTGGCCGATATTTTTGATGTGACGGTGCTGGCCGGCGACCTGAAAGCCGCGCTGTCGGAGCCCGGCGCCATAGCTCTGAGCCGAACGGCGGCAGTGCGCTATTTTGGCTCCGACCGGCCGCTGGGAGAAACCCTGAAGGTAGATCAGATGCCGCCGCTGACGGTGAAAGCCATATACGAGGATTTTCCCGCCAACTCTACCCTCGACGCCAATGCCTTGGCTTCGTTTGTGACCATGACGTGGGCCAGCCAGAACCTTACCTGGAGCAATGCCAGCTTTGAGACCTGGCTATTGCTCAATGGGGCGGCCAAGGCAGCCGATGTAGAGCGGCAGTTGGCTGCCGAGCTCGACAAAAATGTGCCCAAGGACGGGCAGTGGTTTTCCCTGAGCTTACAACCTTTATCGGAGGTACACTTCAACTCCAGCCACTTAGAAAACAACCGAAGCAGCCGCGTAGGCGACGCCCGCCAAGTGTGGATCATGAGCCTCTTGGCTTTAGCTATTTTGCTCATTGCCTGCTTTAATTTTATGAACTTGGCAACGGCTCGGGCGCAGCTTCGCTTCCGTGAGGTGGGGGTGAACAAGACCGTGGGCGCCTCGCGGGGCATGTTGGTGCGCCGCTTTTATGTAGAGGCTTTTGTGCTGGTAGGCGCGGCTATGGTGTTGGCGGTAGGGCTCACTACGGCCGCCATCCCCTGGTTTAATGCGCTGGCCGACCGACAGTTGTCTTTTGCATTGCTGTATACGCCGGCCAATGCTGTAGCTTTGGCGGGTATAGGGCTGATAGCGGCCTTAGCGGCAGGCGCTTATCCGGCGCTTTATCTGTCGTCGTTTCGGCCTAAAGATTTGCTGCTCACTTCCTTTCGGACAAGCTCGGGCGCGGGCTGGGTGCGCCGGGCCTTAGTGACAACCCAGTTTGCCGCATCCATTGCGCTCATTGTGGGCACGCTGGTGCTGCAAGGGCAGATGCGCTTCATACAGCAGAAAAAATTAGGCTTTGAGCCCGAGCAGGTAGTGGGCATCACCATTACGGGCGCCGATGAGGCGGCCCAGGTGAGCGCGCTGGCCGAAAAGCTGCGCAGCCTCAGTGAAGTGAAGGCCGTATGCGCCGCCCAAACCCACCCCGGAGGCCGACCCAGCGGACGCAGCATACGTCGCTCGGCCAACGACCAGCAGGGGCAGCCCCTGCAAACCAACCGGGCTATGCCGGGTATAGACGAAGTGCTGGGCATACGCCTGCTGGCAGGGCGCACCCTGCCGCACAAAGCGCCCGGCGATACAACGGTGCATGTGTTGCTCAACAAAACGGCCATCGACTATTTGGGCTTTACGCCGGAAGAAGCCGTTGGCAAACGGGTGGAATGCGACCTGGGCTACCCGGCCATCGTAGCCGGCGTGATGGAAGACTTTCATGCCGAATCTTTGCACATGCCCGTAGGGGCTTACGCTTTTCACAACTACATCTCCGAGTCGCTGCGCCTGCTGCTGGTGAAAACCGACACCCGCGATCTGCCGGCTACCCTCAGCCGCATGGAGCAGGCATTCAAGAGCAGCATACCGGGCTCGGCTTTTGAGTATATGTTTCTCGACGAGCACATGGCCTCGTTGTACGCCCGAGAGGCCCGCACGGCGCGGGTGGTGTTGGTCTTTTCCCTGTTGTCGATTTTTATATCGTGCTTAGGCTTGTTTGGGCTGGCCGCTTTTGTAGCTGAGCGACGCACCAAAGAGATCGGCATCCGGCGGGTGCTGGGCGCCCATGCCATACAAATTGCCGGGCTGTTGGCCCGCGATTTTATGGTGTTGGTGCTGGCGGCGCTGGTACTGGCAACCCCCTTAGCCTGGTACCTGATGGAAAGCTGGCTGGCCGACTTTGCCTACCGCATACAACTGCGCTGGTGGATGTTTGCGCTGGCGGGCGGGGCTGCGCTGCTCATTGCCTTTGGCACGGTGAGCATACAGGGCGTGAAAGCGGCCTTGGCCGACCCGGTGAAAGCGCTGAGAGCGGAGTAAACAGTAGTCATGGACGATAAAGCTATAAAACTATGATGTGGCTCAACTATTTCAAAATTTCCTGCCGAACCTTATTGAAAAACAGGGTGTACGCAATTGTGAATGTACTTGGCTTGTCGATGGGGCTTGCAACCTGTCTCATCATTGGCCTGCATATTTGGAACGAGTACGGTTATGATCGCTTTCATCGGCATTTCGACAATCTCTACCGGCTTACGGAGTGGCAGCAGCAGTCAGATGGACGACATTTGGTAGCGGTGACTCCGGGGCCATTAGCTCCATCGTTGGCCCGCGATTTTCCGGAAATAGCGGGTTATACACGTATAGGGCGTTGGCCTGCATTATTGGAGCGGCACCAGGCGGCCTTGGAGCCGGAGTATGCCCTCATTGCCGAAAATTCCTTTTTTCAACTTTTTGATTTTCCTTTGCTGGCCGGAGACCCCCGGGAAGTGCTGAATCATCCGGATGAACTGGTGATTACAGCCCGGACGGCTGAACATATCTTCGGAAAACACTGGCAGGATAGCGCTGTTGTGGGGAAAGCGCTGGTGGTGAATGCAGCAACAACTTTTCGCATCGGCGGGGTGGCGGCTGATCCGCCGGTTAATACTCATTTGCAGTTTGACGTGCTCTTGCCATTCAAATACATAGAGGCGACTGACGAATGGAGCAATAAGTGGAACAGCAACAACTACCACACTTACATTCAGTTGCACCCAGGCGCCGAGGCGGCCTTTAGCCGTAAGATAGAACGCCAACTATCGCATTACGCCGGCATAGAGGACGCTACGCTGCATTTACAACCGCTGCGCGACATATATCTGCGCTCTGAGTTTGACTTCGAAACGGATTGGGGAAAACGGAGTCATATATTTTATGTACGCGTTTTTCTGGTGGTAGGCTTGATGGTCTTGATGATTGCAGTGGCCAATTTTGTCAATTTGGCTACGGCCCGCTCCCTACACCGGGCCAAAGAAGTAGGCGTGCGAAAAACCGCCGGAGCCAGCCAGGGCGGCCTCATGGCACAATTTCTGATGGAATCACTGCTTATGTCTGCTATAGCAATTGTGATAGCGCTGATTTTAGCCCAGTCGGCCCTGCCCTTATTTGAACGAATTACGGGGCAGGCCATGCAGGTTCCTTTTGAACGACCCGGGTTTTGGGCCGCCGCAATTAGCTTTGCCCTGCTGGCAGCTTTATTGGCAGGTACATATCCTGCATTTTTTTTATCGCGCTTTCGGCCGGCCGGCGTATTGCGGGGGATAGCCCACCAGGGTGGGACTTCGGGGCCGGGCCTCAGAAAAATACTGGTAGTAGGTCAGTTTGGGCTGTCTGTAACCCTCGTAGTAGCTACGCTGGTGATTTACCAACAGCTTAGGTTTGTACAGCATAAGGAACTCGGATTTGACGAGGCGCAGCTTTTGTACCTGGACCTGAAAGGCGAAACTCGTGGCAAGGCAGCCGCTTACAAAGCGCAGTTGAGCCAACTGGCTGGCGTAGAAGCCGTAGCCGCCACGACCAGCAATCTGGTAAACATCGCCAATGCGTCTACGCTGGAATGGGAAGGCCAGGCCGACGGCGATGAATTTCCGATTACGCAAATGAACATAGATGCTGATTTTTTAGCTGTGGCAGATATTCCGCTGGTGTCGGGGCGCAATTTTTCATGGGCCGAGCCTGCCGACACAGTGGATACCTTTGGCCGTTATTTGGTTAATGAATCGGCTGCCCGGCGAATGGGCTATACCGTAGAGACGGCTCTGGGCAAGGAGGTAAGCTTTTGGGGCTTTAAGGGCGAGATCATTGGCGTTATCCGCGACTTTCATTTCAGACCTCTACAAAACACCATTGAACCATTGATCCTTCGCTTCAGGCCTAAGGAGTTTTATTACAACTTGCTGGTAAAGACGCATCCCGGGCAGACCGCCTCCGTACTTTCGGCTTTGGGGGGCCTGCACCAGCGTATGGATGCCCACCATCCGCTTTCGTTTGGCTTTGTAGACGAAGCTTTGAATGAACAGTATAAAGCCGAGCGCCGGATGTGGCAGATAGCCCTTTGTTTTGCGGTATTGGCCATCTTTGTGTCTTGCCTCGGCTTATTTGGTTTGGCCGCTTTTATGGCTGAGCGTCGCACCAAAGAGGTGAGCATTAGAAAGGTGCTGGGGGCCAGCGTGGGCTCGGTAGTAGGCATGCTGGCGAAAGATTTTCTAATGCTTGTAGTGGTTGCATTTGTACTGGCAACCCCCTTAGCCTGGTACCTGATGGAAAGCTGGCTGGCCGACTTTGCCTACCGCATACAACTGCGCTGGTGGATGTTTGCGCTGGCGGGCGGGGCTGCGCTGCTCATTGCCTTTGGCACGGTGAGCATACAGGGCGTGAAAGCGGCCTTGGCCGACCCGGTGAAAGCGCTGAGAGCGGAGTAGGCGGCCCGCGTGAGGGGGTGAAGCGGTATGCGTGAGGCACGAGCGCATAATATTTACCCGACCGAGTGTAGCGAGGGCGGGGCGAAACACGTTTACCCGGCCGAGTAATAGCGAGGACGGGCGACCCCGGCCCCCGAACCAACCCGTTTTGCCGGAGGCGCAGTGGGCGTTTTGGGGGCCGGGGGCACGCCCAAAAAATAAAAACACAACCAAAACCATAAGCTTATGCTGATCAATTACTGCAAAATAGCGCTGCGCCAGATGGCGGGCAACCGGTTGGTGAGCGGGCTGAACCTGGCGGGGTTGAGCGTGGGAATGGCGTCGTTTTTGCTCATTGCCCAGTTTGTGCGCTTTGAGTGGAGCTACGACCGGCAGAGCCCTCATGCCGGGCAGATATGGCGGGCGTTTAATGAGACGGTAAACGATGCGGGCGCGGCGGTGACCCAGGATGCCAATACCCACTCGGCGCTGGGGCCGGCGCTGAAGAACGACCTGCCCGGCGAGGTCGTCGACTTTGCACGCCTGTATAACCGGGGCGAGGGCAGGGTGGAGTTTATGCGCGGGCGGCGGCCGGTGGCCCTGTCGGGGGTGTGGATGACCGATCCGGGGTTTTTACGGCTCTTCCCACAACGCTTTTTGGCGGGCGATGCGGCCTCGTGCTTAGCGGCGCCCTTTTCGCTGGTGCTCACGCGCCGGGCGGCGGAGCGGTTGTTTGGGGGCGCAACGGCGGCGCTGGGGCAGCAGATAACGGCGCCGGGCGGCCCTTTTGTGGGGGTGTGGCAGGTGACGGCCGTAGTGGCGGATCCGCCCGTGAACACCCACCTGAAATTTGAGGCGCTGGGCAGTTACGCCACCCGCTATGCCCAGGGGCATGAAGACAACTGGGACAGCTACTGGGATTACAACTACTTTCAGTTGGCGCCCGGCGCGGCGCCTGAGCGGGTGCGCGAGCAGTTGGCCGCTTACAGCCGCAATTTTCTGGCGGCGGCGGGCATCCGCTTCAATATGCAACCGCTGACCGATATTCATTTGCACTCGAACCTGACGTATGAGATAGAGCCCAACGGCTCGGCCCGCAATGTGCGTTTTTTGGGGCTGGCAGCGGGTTTGTTGCTGCTCATTGCCTTTGTAAACTACGTGAACCTGAGCACGGCGCGGCTGCTGCATCGGGCGCGGGAGGTAGGCGTGCGGCGCGCTGTGGGCGCCTCGCGGGGGCAATTGTTTGGGCAGTTTCTGGTAGAAGGGGCGCTGCTAAACTTAGCGGCCGTAGGCTTGGCCATAGGCTTGGTTCAGGCGCTGATGCCGCAGTTTTCGCGCTGGTTGGACAGGCCCCTTTACGAACTGCCGGGTTACGACGGGCTTTTTTGGGCGCTGTGCGCGGGGCTATGGGTAAGCGGGGTGGCGCTGGCGTGCCTGTGGCCGGCCATAGCGCAGTCGAGGCTGACGGCAGCGCCGGCAGGTAAAGCCGACTTCTTCGGGCGGCGCGAGCGGCCGGTGTTGCGGCATGGGTTGGTGGTGTTTCAGTTTGTATGCTCTACGGCCCTGATCGGGGCTGTGCTGGTGGTGCAGCGCCAACTGCGCTTTATGGAGCAGCACGAAAAAGGTATAGACCTGGCGCAGGTAGCGGTATTGCCGGCGCCGAACTTCGACTGGCGGCAGGATTCGCTAAACCGCCATAAAATGGCCGCCTTCCGGCAAGAGGTAGCGGCCTTGAGCGGGGTGGAGCAGGTGGCGGTATCCGACGCCGCCCCGGCCTTGGGCATCGCTACGCTGGCAGGCACCTCTACCCAGGTGTATTGGGCCGACCGGCCGGCCGGCGGATCGGGGCAATCGACCTTATACTTCTTCAATGCGGAGAAAGACTTTTTTGCGGCCTATGGCGCCCGGCTGCTGGCGGGCGAGTTGTTTGTGGCTCAAGACCGCAGGGCTGTTTTTGGGCAGGTCGTAATCAATGAAACCTGTCGTAAGATGTTAGGTTTCCCCTCGGCGGCAGCGGCCATTGATGAAGAGATTGTGATGGCCGGCAACGAAAACCAGCGCGTGCGGGTGAAAGGGGTGGTGGCCGATTTTCATATAGAATCGCTAAAATCGCCGGTACGCCCTACTTTTTACTACCTGCATCCGCAACTCACGGCCGGCTTCATTTCGATAAAATGGGTGAGCGGCCCCGGGCAGTCGGCCCGGGCTGCCCTCGCCGCTGTGGAGGAGCGCTGGCGGCGCTTTTTCCCGGAGACGGGGTTTGATCCGGTTTTTGCCGATGCCGCCTTTGCCGCACAGTATAGGGCCGAGCGACTGCTGTCGCAGGCCTTTGGGCTGTTTGCGGGGCTGGCTGTATTTGTGGCTTGCTTAGGCTTGCTGGGGCTGGCGGCTTTTACGGCCGAGCGGCGCACCAAAGAAATCGGCATCCGCAAGGTGCTGGGGGCCAGTGTGGCGGGCATTGCGGGGCTGCTGGCCAAAGACTTCCTCAAGTTGGTGCTTGTGGCCATCGTCATTGCGTCGCCGATTGCCTACTACCTGATGCAGCAGTGGTTGGCCGATTTTGCCTATCGCATAGCGCTGAGTTGGCAGGTGTTTGCGGCAGCGGGGTTCATGGCGGTGGGCATTGCCTGCCTTGCGGTGGGCGGCCAGGCGGTGAAGGCGGCGCTGGCCAACCCGGTGGAGAGCTTGCGGAGTGAATAAAATAAATCAAAAACATTATGCTATCCAACTATTTCAAGATCGCGCTCAAAAACCTGCTGCGTTATCGCATGGTATCAGGTATCAACTTATTAGGCCTCTCCGTAGGATTTGCGGCTTGTGGTCTGATTATTTTGTTCTTGTTACACGAACGTGGGTTTGATCGTTTTCACACGCACTATGATCGTCTTTGTCGCGTCAATACGACCATGCAATACCCGGGGGCAAGCGCCAGCAACGTCGCCTATACCAGTTGGCCGATGGGGCCGTTTTTAAAAGAAGCTTTCAGTGACGAGGTAGACGATTTTTGCCGTTTGGTGTTTTTGGATAAAGAATTTTTGCTGAAAAACGGCGAAACTTCGGCGAAGTTAGGCAATGTGTTTGCGGTGGATTCTAACTTCTTTCAAACCTTTGATTTTCAATTGCTTTATGGGGAGGAAAAATTGGCTTTTTCCAAGCCGAACAACATTGTACTAACCCGAAGAATAGCCGAAAAGCTCTTTGATTCCATAGAAGCATCGCTCGGAGAAACAGTAACCAAAACCTTCGTCAGTGCGCTCAGCCAACTCGACACAACGGTACGGTATGAAGTGAGCGCTGTGGTAGAAAACCCGCCTGCCCACTCTCACTTGCAATTTGACGCACTGTGTACCCACGCCCAGCGACCTTACTGGGTCGTTTGGAACCCCGAAGCTATGGTCGATTGGCATGTGCTGACTACGATTACTTACCTGAAACTGCGCTCCTCACATACGAATAGGGCGGCTCTACAGGCGCAAATCCCGGAGCAACTCAAAAACCGCATGAAAGGCGCTCAAAACGTAGCGCACGAACTTCAGCCTATGTCCGATATTCACTTAGGTTCCAAGCATCTGGCAGCCGATGTGGAGGCGAATTTTGGGCAGTTCGATCGCTCGTATCTCTTTATTTTTGGGGTCATCGGGTTGTTTTTGCTGCTCATCGCCTGCGTCAACTACGCTAACCTGAATACCGTGCTGGCGAGCCGCCGAGCCAAAGAAGTGGCCGTCAGGAAAGCCATTGGCGCCAACCGCCGTGCCGTGATTCAACAATTTATTGGAGAGGCTATGCTGACTTCCGCATTGGCATTGGCATTGGCTTTTGGCTTTATCTATGCCCTGCAACCGATTTTGGAAACCCTCGATTATCCGATGAATGCACTATCCCGGCTACCTACTATCCCCTTTATCGGGGGGGCTGTTGCCCTATCGTTATTGCTCGGTATGATATCCGGGGCCTATCCCGCTTTTTTTATCGAGCGGCTGGCGCCGGCGAAAGTATTGCGCGGCAATCAGACGGATACGCGGCAGAAACAATACTTTGTCTCTGTATTGGTAACGGCCCAATTCACCGTCGCCATTGCGCTCATGGTGGGCACGCTGGTGGTAGAGCGCCAAATGCAGTTTTTGCAAAAAACCGACCTCGGGTATCAACCTGCGCAAATACTGACCCTCGATTTCGGCATAGCCAACCTGATGAAAGGCGCCGCTTTGAAAGCCAAACTCGCCGAAGTGCCGAGTGTGGAAGGAGTTGCCCTTGCTGACCAAACGCTTGGCGAGGGTCTGACTCAGAACGGAGCGCTTTTTGTAAAAGATGGCAAACAGGAACATATCGCGCTGCCGTGTTTCTCAGTGGATGAGGATTTTATACCCCTCTACAACATAAAAATGATCGCTGGTCGCCCGTTTGAACCCATAAGTACGGCAACCGCTACCCAGTATATCATCAACGAAACACTGGCGCGCAAGATCGGCTGGACCCCGGAAGAAGCCATTGGGCAACCCTTCACTTTTGCGGGAATACAGGAAACTGGCAGTGTGATCGGCGTAGCCAAAGACTTTCATTTTACGTCATTGCATCATCGCATAGAACCGATGGCCATGCGCGCCATTGAGTGGACAAGTATCGCCAGTGTTAAAGTCTCTACTGCCGATTTGCCCGCCACACTTAGTCGTTTGGAAGAGGTATGGAAAACGACCATCACGGATAAACCCTTCGATTACCAATTTTTGGATGAACAGTTTGCCCAAACCTACGCCGCCGAGCAACGCCTAAGCCGCTTAGCGGGATTGGGCGCGGGGCTGGCCATTTTTATTGCCTGCATGGGCCTTTTTGCGCTTACCATGTTCATTGCACAGGCCCGCACCAAAGAGATCGGCATTCGCAAGGTGCTGGGGGCGTCCGTTGCCGGCGTGACGGGGCTTTTAGCAAAGGATTTTATGAAATTGGTGGTCATCGCCATCCTCATCGCTTCGCCCATAGCCTGGTATTTTATGAACCGTTGGCTGGCAGATTTCGCTTACCGCATCCAAATCCAATGGTGGATGTTTGTGGCGGCAGGGGCTGCTGCGGCGCTCATTGCGTTTTTGACCGTGGGGGCCCAGAGTATAAAAGCGGCGCTGGCCAACCCGGTGAAGTCGCTGAGGTCGGAGTAGGCGGCCCGCGTGAGGGGGTGAAGTGGTATGCGTGAGGCACGAGCGCATAATAGCGAAACACCCGACCCCGCCCCTCGACCCAGCCCGTTTTGCCGGAGGCGCAGGCAGGTGTTTTGGGGGGCGGGGGCACGCCCAAAAATAAATATGTAAAACCATTGAAAGATCATGGCTTAGCCCGTTCAAGCGAAGGGGCGGGCTACGCTAAAAAGAATGAATATGCTGATGAACGTAAAAATGGCTTGGCGCGAATACCTGCGGGAGCGCGTATTCACCGGTCTGAATTTGTTGAGCCTCGTCATAGGGCTTGCTGTAGCTTATGCGTCTATTCACTACATTTACTTTGAGCTTAGCTACGATGGTTTTCACCGCCATGCGCCGTCTACCTATCGGCTGGTGAGAACGTACCGCTCGCAAGATTACGGTATTGTTGGCTTCCGGAACTGGGACGGAGCTTCGCCGGAGAACCAAAAGCGGCAGTTGGAGGCGCTCAAGACGGCGACGGGCGTAGTAGATGCGGCGCAGTTCATCGTGTCGGCCGAGGCCGTTTATGTAGAGGCCAACGGGCGCAAAGTTCAGGCTTCAAATGTGCTGACGACCAATACTCCGGCGGCTTTCTGCTCAATTTTTACCTGGCAACTCCGGCAGGGCAGTTTTCAGGATTTTGCCGCCGGAACCAACAAAGTGATGCTGACGGAGCGGCTGGCCCGCCGCCTTTTCGGTGACGATCTGGCGGGCAGCGCGCAGCAGGTATTGCAGATAGGCAATGACCGCTACGCCATTGCGGCCGTCATTGCGGATATCCCCCTGAACTCGCATATTGATTTTGAGCTGGCGGTGAGCAGGCCGGCTTTGGCCTATTGGGGTAGCCGGGTGTATCTGCAAACGGAGCCCAACGCCGATGTGCCGGCCGTGACCCGGGCCGTAAACGCGGCGCTGGAGGCCTTTAACCCTGCGCTGGCAAGCGACGAGCTTTACAAAGCGCATGCCTTGCAGCCTTTGGCTGATATCCATTTTCAGCAGGATGTATTGTATGAACTGAAGCCGCCGGGCAACCCCCTGTATTTATTTTTGATCGGGTGTTTTGCCGGGTGCATCGCGCTCATTACGCTGTTCAACTATGCCAATTTATCGTTGGCCATTAAGTTGAAACGCCGCAAGAGCGTAGGCATTCAGAAGGCGATGGGCGCTTCGGGCTTAGTTATTGCTAAGCAGTTTTGGGTAGAGGGCGTGCTGCTGTCTTTGCTGGCGGCGCCCATAGCTGCGCTATTGTTGTGGTGGGGCATACCCGCATTCAATGCCTTGATGCAGACGAATATTCCGGCCTCGGTTTTTGAGGGGCCGCAGGCGTTTTTGCTGCTGGCGGGCCTGGCTTTGCTGTTGGGCACGCTGGCCAGCCTGGCATCAATTGTAAAGCTATCGCCCCGCAGAGCGCTATCGCTTTTTGTGCATTCGACGCATCAGGCGCGGCAATTCACCGTTCCCGGCCGTACCTATCTGCTGGTGAGCCAGTTTGTATTGCTCATCGGTATTACCTCCATATCCTACTTTGTGGCCCGGCAGATTGAGTACGTTGAGAACAAAGACCTGGGTTTCCGGCAGAGCGGACTGCTGTATGCCTATACCTCGCCCGAGGCGCAGGACGCATTTCAGGAGCGCCTGAAACAACTGCCGGGCGTGATAGCGGTAGGCAATGGGAGTTCTTTCGGGATAGAACCCTTCAATCAGGGGACGTATAAATTTGAAGGCTCGGATATCGTATACGACGATGCCAGCCAAGTCTATCTCGATCCCGGCGCTTTGCAGGCTTATGGCTTGCGCATGTTGGCGCCGGCCGTCGCGACCGGCGATACGGCCCAGGCCGTATACACCCTCATCAATCGGACGGCCGCTGAAAAACTGGCGGCGCAAAAGCAAATCCCGCTTGAATCGGTGGTGGGGCAAACCATCATCACCGAGCCGGAGTACATAGACGAAAACCAGCGCGCCGGCTTCCCATTTGTGGTAGCAGGTATATTTGAAGACATCAATCTGTTTTCATTGCACCAGAAAGTAGAACCCTACTTCGTCACGGTGGCTAAAAACCTGCGCATGGATGGGCGCACCATTGTACAGTATGACCCGGCCCGGACCCCCCGCGTGCTGACCGACATACGCGCTGCCTACGATGCGCTGGGCCAGCCCAATCCGCTGGAGATTGACTTTTTGGAAGAGCAGGTAGCCCTGCTGTACCAGCAGGATCGTCGTATGGCCGATCTGTTGGCCTGCTTCAATGCCATTGCCTTGTTGCTGGCGGGCATAGGCACTTTGGGCATCACCCTGTTTCTGACCATAGCGCGCACCAAGGAGATCGGGATCCGCAAAGTGTTGGGCGCCTCCGTAGGCGCCATCATTCGCTCGGCTACCCGCGAATACGTTTATTTTATTGGCATAGCCCTGCTAATCAGCTTTCCTGTGGCGTACTATGTGGTGCAACAGTGGCTTGCCGGATTTGCTTACCGCATCGACATTCAGCCCGCCGCATTTATAGTGGTAGGCCTTTTTACGCTTTTGTTCGCTGCGGCGTTGGTAGGAGCGGTTGCCTGGCGCGCCGCCTTGGCCAATCCCGTAAAATCACTCAAAAACGACTGAACCTGACAATGGCCTCCATTATCAGGATTATCAACGCAGTACTATGATTTTCAGCTATATCCTCCTTGCCTGGCGCAACATCCGGGCGCAAAAAACGGTCTCGGTCATCAATGTGTTCGGGCTCAGCATCGCCATCGGCATTTGCATTACGGTTTTTCTTTTCCTGAAAAACTACTGGAGCCTCGATACCTTCCACACTCATGGCGGGCGCATTTTTATGGTTGAGTACGAAACCAATACCGACGGGCAGGTGCAAACCTGGGGCGATACCCCGGCTTTGCTGGCTGACGCCTTAGCTGCCGACTTTCCGCAGGTAGAGCGCACCGTACGCGTTTTTAGGGAAGGCGCCGAGGTCTTCCACAAAAATGAGCTGATCAACGACGTACTCACCTACGCCGATCCGGGCTTTTTCGATATGTTCACCTTCCCCCTGAAGTGGGGCGCCCCGGCGGCGCTCAACGACCCCCGGGCGCTCATCATCAGCCAGGCAGCCGCCGAAAAATACTTTGGCGCCGAGAATCCCCTCGGCCGGCAGCTTACCCTCATGGACGGCAACCGCGAGCGCCAAACCTACACCATTCAGGGCGTAGCTATGCCCTTCCCCAACAACGCCAGCTTCTCCTTCAATATGCTGGCGGGCCTGCACCCCAACCACCGCGTATTGCAGGGTATGGACTGGAAAGGTCGCTCCGACGGCATCTTTGTTCAGTTGCGCGACCCCGGCCAGGCCCGCCAGTTGGAGGCCCGCCTCCAGCCCTTTACGGCCCGTTTTAATGCCGTCAATGCCGATTACCAGGCTACCCGCTTTGTACTCGACAACCTCAAGAAACCCAATCCCGGCGCTTATGACGTACTACGCCGCCCCACCGAGGCCGCCCACCCGGGCGTGACGATCATCTATACCCTCATCGCCGCCCTCATGCTGGCCTTGTCATGCTTCAACTACGTTAACATTGCGCTCGGCGCCGTTGGGCATCGCCTGCGCGAGATAGGCGTTCGCAAGGCCGTCGGCGGCAGCCGCCAACAGATCATCTGGCAGTTTATGACCGAAAACTTAGTACTGGTTTTTTTCTCGCTGCTGCTGGGCTTGCTGCTGGCGCAACTGGTCTTCATTCCGGTGCAAAACACCGTGATGGTCATCAAAACCGACGGGTTTTGGCGGGACATAGCCGGGGTGTGGCCCTTCTTGGTCGTATTGCCGGCCTTTGTAGCGCTGGTTTCGGGCGCCTATCCGGCTTTGTATGTATCCCGGTTCAATGCTACGGCCATCTTCTCCGGCAAGCAGAAATTTGGTGAAAAAAGCATCTTGCGCCGCAGCCTGCTGGGCGCGCAGTTTATGGTAGCCTACCTGGCGGTCATCGTGGGCATCGTCTTGTTTGTAGCCGGCGGCGATTTTAAAAAAATGCCCTGGGGGTACGATGCTTCCCGCACCCTGGTGGTACCGCTTACCGACAGTACCCAGTTTGGGCTGCTCAAAGACGAACTACTCAAAGACCCTCAGGTAGAGGCCGTTGCCGGCGCCGTTGACCACATCGGGTTCGGGTCCCAAAAGCAGATCGTTGGCATTGACGGCCAAAAAAAGGAAATCAGTTGCTACCATGTAGGCGCCGACTACCACCTCGCTATGGGGCTGCCCCTCAGGGCCGGGCGCTTCCTGCAACCGGGCCCCGGCGACGAAGACGCCATCGTAATCAATGCTTTTCTCGCCCGTCGGCAAGGCTGGGACGACCCCATCGGAAAAACCATCCAACTCCACAACAAAGCCTATATCGTAGTAGGCGTCATAGATGATGTAAAAACTACCCCCACCAGCGCGCCCCGCCAAATTGCCTTCTTCAAAAGCGGCCAGCAGACTTTTACTTTTCTCTTAGCCCGGTGCAGCGCCAACGGCGGCCAGGCCGTAGCCGCCCGCGCCGGGCAGGCTTTTCAGCGGTTGTTCGCCGGGCTGCCCTCGCGGCATTTTTTCCAAAGCGAAATCTTCGACAGCTTCGATCAGGGTACCCGCCGCCTGTCGCAATCCTTCAGCTACATCGCCCTGCTTGCCCTTGTCTTAGCCTGCATGGGCCTGTACGGGCTGGCCGCCCAGCACTACGCCCTTAGCCTCAAAGAAGTGAGCCTGCGCAAGCTGATGGGCGCCTCCGTCGGCCAGATATCCCTGCTCGTCAATCGCCATTTCGGCCTCATGCTCCTGCTGGCCGGGGGCGTCGCCTCAGCCCTCTGTTGGGGTGCTATGGCATTGGCCCTCAGAGCGTTGCCTGAATATTTGGGCGCCTATCATCCAGGTATTGCCCCCTTTGTGCTGGCCAATTTGTTTGTCCTCGCCGCCGCCGCTGCTACCATTGGCTACCAAACCTGGAAAACCGCCCGCGTCAACTTAGCCGAAACCCTCAAAAATACCGACTAACCGCCATCCTCCACCCAAGGCCGTGGAGAACTATACCGTGCGTCGGCAGGTTTTGGGCATAGCAGCCCGGATAAATACAGGGATTTGTGTACAAAACTTGCCGGCGCAAATTGTATAGGGCGTGCCCCCGCGCGCAAGGTATTCAGCAGGCGCCTTGAGGGCGCCGGGGCATACAACGGCGCGCGGGGTCGGGTGTTCCGCTACTATGCGCTCGTGCCTCACGCATACCGCTGCACCCCCTCACGCGGCTCCGCAGCGGCGTGGTTACAGTTTTCCAAGTCTACCGTTGCCTGGACTACTGCTGGAAAAATAAAAAATACAAGCCCTTGCATAATTCAAAGGCAATGCTTATACTTGCTATCGCATTGCGTATGCAGGCACAAGCTTAAAACTCGTAGCGCGAAATCTGCTCCCATCGGCAATTATTCCGCAATTGTTATTAAGTGGTGGGGTTGTTTTTATAGTTCTCCAAGTCAGGATGAGTGAAAAATGGACGCCGCTATTTTTTCGGCTGGCAAGGCAAAAAACGTAGACATAGCCTGAGCTATGGCGAGGCTTTTTAACGCCGCCAGACGGAAAAAGAGCAAGTCAAGATGCACAAATCTTGGCTTGGAGAACTATAACGGTCGCTCTTACGGATTTTTACTACATATACAGAACAAACACAAAATAATGCACGGGCGACATCGCTATGCCGTCGTATTTCATACGACTGCGAAGATGGTTTGCCTGTATCAGATGTATTTTGCTCGGTGTAAAGCAAAATATTCCCGTATATTTTATCGGAAACATTAGACCTTTGTACATACGTACCGCGCATCGGCAGGTTTTGTACGCATAAGCGATCGGGCTTTAAAAAGTCCGGTTATGTTCAGATTAAGTAAACACAGTTTTTAACTTTAAATAATTGATTCAATGAGTAATAGTAGTTTTTTATTAAACTTTTTAATGGCGTCTCTATTCTTTTATGGAGGCGAAACCTTTGGCCAAGTGTTAAGGAGTCAATCAATGCCTGACACAGGTACTTTGCTTGAGCAAAATATTCCTTATCGCTTTTGGCCCTTAAAAGATAGGATTCGATATTCCCCCAAAGAAAAGTATATAGGGGGGATTAAGTTTATTCGATCTTCCTATTCTCCAGATGTATATGAACACGAGGACACATTAAAGAAAACGCTATTAAGAGAAAGCACTCCAGGAATAGTGGTTTGTTATGATTTGAGCCAGCCCTATACAGATCCTCGTCAAATTAGTCTTTATGACTCCTTAGGGCATTTGATTAGCCAAATTGATATTAGAAAGTCTTCGCCTTATTCAAATTCGATATTTCCAATCATTGGCCGAGGGCCGATTAACAGAGAGGTATACAGAGATATTGATAGACAAGGGTACGACGAGGCCATACCGCTGCCTGAATGTACCGCGATACAACTACTTAACGAAGTGATGTTGTCTCCTTGTGGAGATTACTTTACAATTAAATACGTTATTTTTAATATAAACAATAGCCAGATGGTTGTGGTGGGAGGAGAGGAAACTATTGTAGCGTATGATAAACGAGGCAGAGAATTGGCGCGTAAAACATTACCTGGCTTAGTTCATGCCTCCATTGTATCGGCCTCTGGCGAGTGGTGGATTATCAACTATGGAGGAACATACAGCGATTATCCATTAGACAGGCGCCAGAGTACGCTTCAAATCCTGCATATTCCATCTATGGAAATTATTTATTCCCTCAATCTTCCGGCGAGCTATGATATGAGAGGAGTACGGGAAACGGACAGGGTAGACTTTTTTTACGTAGGTATGAACCATCCAATGACCGTACAAGAATGGGCTCGTCACCTTTTTATTGATTTAGCAGAAAGGAAAGTTTACAGGGCATCCTTTTCCAAAGAGGAATACGCTTCCTGGTGGGATGATCGCAGACCTTTTTATGAACAGATTCCATCATCTTCATTTGAAATAACTGATTTTTAGCATCATGCACCATTACATAATCAATCGCACCGCTTCAAAGCTTTTAATAGCAGGCTTGTTCGCTGTTGCCGCCTTTTTACCTGCATTTACCCTTAGGGCGCAAGGCCCTAGCCATAGATATATAGAAGTCGATTTTGAAGGCCATAAAGTGGCCGTCAAGCTGCCTCATTTGATAGGCAAACAAAGTACCTCTTCGCCTTGTACCTACCTGCTTACAGACGGCACAGTTGAATATGGCGAATGCAACAGCGGGCATGAATTCAGGTTGGAAGGGCGCATTTTTGCCAGAATATCCTGTCGAAAGCCCGGGAGGTTGTACTATGAAAAATTTGAAGGAGCAGCAGACTACCTGCTTCAGCCTTTTATGCCGCGCGTAGCGGTGGAAGCCAGACCCATTCCCTACAGGATTGATTATTACAACAGCGACTATACCGCCCTGAAGTCCATCTTCGATTTGCGGGCCGACAACCCCTATACCCAGGCAAAAATGCCCGGGATAGACATAGAGCAGTACTATGATGCCGAGGCGGGGTTGGGTTCCCCGGCCCCAGGTGATGAAACGGCCTGGCTACAAACTTATGCCGGCCCATTTTTCTTCGATTACGGCTACACGGGGATCACCTACCGTTTATTCCGATACAACGCCAGACGGGCTTTATTGGGCATCACTACAACCATTTCTATTATCGACACCTCAGGCCAACTGATGTACAAAATGTCCGATCTGGATATGGACATTGTGCCGGTATTGATCACCCAAGACGGAAACTACCTCGCAACTCAACTCAATACAATGATGGATATTCAAAATTACCCCCAAAGATTGGGCAATCCCGGTATTCGGATAATGGATATGCGGACAGGGGAAGTCGTTTTTGAAGAGATAAGTTCAAGCCAGGCAGGTTATTTTGAAGGCCCTGCTCAACGAACTTCACCATTACTTTTCTTCTCCAAAAGAGATAGGATGTACGATGATTCAACAACGACTTATGTTTTTATGGATATAGCATCACGAACGCTATATTCAGCAACCTTTACCAAAGAGCAGATTAATTCCGGTGTAGTATCTTGGTTCGTACCTTGGGAGCAAATCATCAAGTCTGACTATTTTACCGCATCTAAATTCTAAAATTCTCTCGTTATGAAAAGCGAATGAGCAGCGCGAGGCCTTGGAGGGGAGCTATGGCTTTTTTGTGCCCGCGTGAGGGGGTGCAGTTTTCACCCGGCCGAGCACAGCGAGGACGTTTACCCGACCGAGTGCAACGAGGACGTTTACCCGGCCGAGTGTAGCGAGGACGTGGTGGTGGTGGTGGCGACCCCCGGCCCCAGCGTAAAACGCCTTCGCCCGGGTATACCGCCAGAGGGGCCGGGGGGCACGCCCCAAAAGACCTGCCGGCGACAGCCTTGGCCGATGATTAGAAGGGATAGCCCAGCCCCAGGTTGAAGGCCACCTCGCGCAGGCCGAAGCCGCGGAAGGAGTTCCACCAGTCGCGCTCGCGGGGGAGGCCGACGGCGGGCAGCAGCGGGTAGGGGTCGCGGAGGCGCACACCCATGTCGAGGCGGAAGATGAAGAACGACAGATCGACGCGCAGGCCAAAGCCGCCGGCTACGGCCACCTGTCGGTAGAAGGGGTAGTGTACAAACTCCCTGCCCTCGATGAGGTAGGTTTTGCGGCGCAGCAGCAGTTGGGAGCCAGGGCGGGAGTCGTCGCGCTCGAAGGTCCATACATTGCCGGCGTCGAGGAAGAGGGCGCCTTTGAATATCCAGAAGATGGTAAAGCGATACTCGGCGCTGAGTTCTAACCTTACGTCACCGGTTTGGTAGAAGCGGTTGCTGTTGCGGGGGCCGGGCTCGACGGTTTCCTCATAGCCGCCGGGGCCGAGGCTGCGGGGCGCCCAGGCGCGGATGCTGTTGGGGCCGCCCACAAAAAACTGCTTGACGTAGGGCACGTCGGAGGTGAAGCCGAAGGGGCGGGCTACGCCTAAGTTGATGCGCGAGGCGAGGCTGTTGTCTTTGCTAAACTGCCGATAAAAGCGCAGGTCGGTTTCTATCTTGAGGTACTGCGAAAAATCGGTGGTATCGCCCAGCCTGAACACGGTGGGCTTGAGGGCAAACTCGTTGTAGATGGCGTTGGCGGCCCAGATTTCGGCGCCGGCGGCTTCCACGCGGAGGTTGACGACATGCGACTCGCCGAAGCGGCTCACGCGGCTGGTGTAGAGGTAGTCGATGTCGCGGAAGAGCAGGCTTACAAACACCTGTTGGCCGAAGCTTCGCTCCAAGAAGGGATTTTGCTCCAATTGGCGGCGGAAGGGCTCCTCGAGTATGGGCTTGAGGTAGTCGATGCCGATGTGATTGATGATGTACCGGGCCTGGCGGTTGCGCTGGAAGTCGTAGCCATAACTGGCGTTGAAGAGGTTGTAGCGGTACCAGTCGAGGATGAGCAGGTAGTTGTAGCTGGCCGAGATGCGGGAGGTGGCATTGTCGCGCAGGGCGTCGTAGAACTCGGGATTGAGCAGATGCTTGCGCTTACCGGCGGGTACCTGATAGAGGCCTCGCCAGAAGCCGAGGTAGTCGTTGAAGCGGGGTAGATAGAGGTTGGTTTGAGCGCTGAGGTCGATGGTATTCCAGAGCTGGGCGCCGCGCAGGGTGTTGAGCTCTACGCCTGCCGACAGGTTGCTGACCCACTGCTCGGCGCCGCCGAAGAGGTTGCGGTTGCGCAGGCTGGGACTGACAGACAGGCCGATGAGGTTGCCGGCGCCGGAGGCGCCGTTGCGGTTGGTGTAGTTGATGTCGAAGTCGGCCCCCAACTCAATGGGCTGGCTGGGAGTGAGCTGTATGTCGAAGTGCAACACCTCGGGGCGCAGCGAATCCACCGACTGCCGGATGCGCACAAAGCTGAAGACGCCCAGATCGCTGAGGCGCTTGTTGGTGCGGTCGTAATCTTCTTGTCGGAAGAGGTCGGTGGGCCTCAGGAAGATGGATCGCTGGAGGGTAGGCAGCTCCAACTGGGCCCGGTTGTCGGTGAAGAAGTAGTGAACGCCATCTACGAGGGTGTCGCGATAGGCTGGGGTAGGGAGGTCTTCGCGGGGCTGCTGATAGTCGGGGTAAACCGATACATTGCCAATGGTAAACTGCTGGTGCAGGGAGTCGCCAAAGGGCGGCAGCACCTGAATGTAGAGGTTGGCATGTTTGGCGGGGCCGCTGGTGTCTACCTCCAACTGATCGATATAGCCGTCGTAGAAGTTGGCGTAGCCCCGGTTGCGCAGCTCGCGGGTGATGCGGGCGCGCTCCTGCTCGAAGAGTTGGAGGTCGACGCCCGTGCCCTGGCGCAGGGGGCTGCGCCCTTGGCTGCGCTTTAGCCAGGCATCGATGTTGGGGTCGGCGCTGGTATAAAATACGCTGTCGATGACAAACTGCTCGCCGGGCGACACCACGTAGCGCACCTTTACCTTGTGCCGGCCTACGTTCTCGTCTTCGGCATAGGCGGTGGCATTGAAGTAGCCCTTGTACTGGAGGTAGTAGGCCATGGCTTCGGCGGTTTCGGCAGCCATAGAGTCGCTGTAGATGGCCGGCGGCTCGCCTAAGGCGCGGCGCTTCCAGCGGTCAAAGGAAGTGGTGTCGGCCGGGCCCTGGGTGCTAAAGTAAAACCACTCGCGCGGTACCACAAACAGCAGCCGCTTGTTGGGGGTTTGTTTGTAGAGGGTTTCGAGCTCCCAGGCCAGCAGGCGGGGGCTCTTTACTTTGCCCTGTATCTCGAGGGTGTTCTGCTTGAGCAGGTATTGGTCTTCTTTCATGTACTTGCCCACCTGGCAGCCAAAAAGAAATAGCGCCGATATGGTCGGAATGACGTAATTTAGCAGCCTTATCCGATTGATTAGTGCAAATGACATGAGCCTTTCTAAAAGCGATATAAAGTTTATCAATTCCCTTGGGATCAAAAAGTACCGGCAAAAATATAACAAATTTGTGGTGGAGGGCGATAAGATGGTCCGGGAATTGCTCCATCAGCAGCGATTTCGGGTAGAAACCATCTACGCCCTGCCCGATTGGTTGCACGAGCAGTCGGCAGCGCTGGCCAACGCCGGCATTCCGGCCGTAGCCGTCGCCGAACGGGAGCTGGGCCAATTGTCGCAGCTCGTTACAGCCCACCAGGCTTTAGCGGTGGTGGATGCGCCCGTTCGCCCCGACGCTTTAGCCCTGCCCTCCGATACCTGGAGCCTCTTTCTCGACGGCATTCAGGATCCCGCCAATTTGGGCGCCATCCTGCGGGTGGCCGACTGGTTTGGCATTCGGCAGGTGGTGTTGGCCCCCGACACCGTCGACCCCTACAACCCCAAGGCCATACAGGCTTCGATGGGGGCTTTCCTGCGGGTGAGCTGCCCCGAGGCTTCGCTGGCCGAAGTGGCCGAAAGCCATCCGGGCCTGCTGCGCGCCGGCGCCGCTATGGGCGGCGAGAACGTCTTCACGGCCGGGCTGCCCGCAGCCGGGCTGTTGGTCATTGGCCGCGAAGGCCCCGGCATCCGACCCGATGCTTTAGCCTGGCTACAGCGCACCGTAGCCGTGCCTGCCCCTGCCAACAGCGGCGCCGAAAGCCTCAACGCCGCCGTCGCCACAGGCATACTCTGTGCTGTTATAACCCAAAAAGCCGTTTCTAACGCATAACCTGCAACATGGATTTTGGTAAACTCGCCGACCTTAGCGGCGTCGACTTCACTTTTCCGGAGGATCCGGCCTTCAGCCGGGCTTTCCTCGATGCGCTGCCCGAGCGCCGGCAGCCGGCTCATATCTTTCTGGGCTGTACGGGCTGGGCCATGCCCCAATGGGTGGGCAAGTGGTACCCGGCCGGCGCCAAGAGCAAAGATTTCCTCTACCATTACGCCAAGCAGTTCAATACCATTGAGCTGAATACCACCCACTACCGCATCCCGTCGTTGGATATGGTGCGCCAGTGGTGCGATAGCGTGCCCCCCGACTTTCGATTCTGCCCCAAAGTACCCCAAACCATCAGCCATGACCGGCAGTTGGCTTTGGGTACGCCGGCTGTGCGCGCCTTCGCCGAGTCGGTGGCCGAGATGGGCGATCGCTTGGGTTGCTGTTTTTTGCAACTGCCGCCTTATTTTGGCCCCGATCGCCTGCGGCTGCTCGAAGCTTTTTTAGCCGACTGGCCCGCCCAGCTGCCCATGGCCGTAGAGGTACGGCACGAAGATTGGTTTGCCCAGCCCCGGCACATCGAAGCCTTAGCCGACCTGCTCGCGGCCTATGAGACGGCGGCGGTCATTACCGATGTGGCGGGCCGGCGCGACGTGCTGCACCTGTTCGTCACGGCGCCCCGGACGCTCATCCGCTTTGTGGGCAACGATTTGCACCCCACCGACTACCGCCGCGCCGACGACTGGGTAGCCCGAATCCTGCAATGGACCGCCGGGGCAAGGTTACCGGAAGTTTATTTTTTTTCTCATCAGCCCGATAATATTTTATCCCCCGAGTTGGCGTTATATCTTTGGCAGCAGCTCACGGCTGGGGCCAATTTTGAAACCCGGCCGCCTAAGCCCGTACCCGCCGACGGCGAGAGCGGGCAGATGAGCCTGTTTTAGCGCTATATCGCCCCTTGCTTATGTCTGATAACAACTCAACTACTCGTACTACCCCCGCCGCCGCGCCTGCCCCGGCCGAAGAGCAGGCTCTGCGTCAGATACCCCGCGACCTGAGCTGGCTGTCGTTCAATTATCGCGTGCTGCAGGAAGCCAAAGACCCCGGCGTGCCCCTCTTCGAGCGCATCAAGTTTTTGGCCATTTACTCTTCTAACCTCGACGAGTTCTTCCGCGTGCGCATGGCCAACCACCGCAACCTCTTGCGCGTAGGCAAAAAAACCAAACGCCAGCTCGAATTTAGCCCCAAACAGATGGTGCGCGAAATTCAGCGGCTCGTCAATAAGCACCAGGAGGAGTTCAGCCGCATCTTCGAGAAGCAGATCATACCCGAACTGCGCCGACACCACATCTACCTCAAGCGCCGCCTCGACCTCACCGAGCAGCAGCGCCACTTTGTAGAGGCATACTTCCGCGATCACATGCTGCCCTTTGTGCAGCCCGTGCTGCTGGTGAAGCGCAAGGTGCGCCCCTTCCTCAACAACGCCCAGCTCTACCTCTCCATCCTCATGCAGGATCCCGAAGACCCCACCGGCGAACACCACTACGCCTTAGTCAAGATACCCTCCGACCACCTGCCCCGCTTTATACCGCTGCCCAGCCCCAATGGCCAGCATCACCTCATCATGCTCGACGACATCGTGCGCCATAGCGTGAGCTGGATGTTTCCGGGCTATACCATACTCGATACCTTTTCCCTCAAACTCACCCGCGACGCCGAGCTCTACATCGACGACGAGTTTAGCGGCGACCTCGTGCAAAAAATCAAAGAAAGCCTCGTCAAGCGCCATGTGGGGCCGGCCAGCCGCTTTGTCTTCGACCGCGAGATGCCGCCCGCCTTCCTCGAATTCCTCACTCAGGTCTTCGAGCTCGAACACTACGACACCCTGCGCGAAGGGCGCTACCACAACAACTTCGACTTCTTCCGCTTCCCCGATTTTGGCATGAGCCACCTCAAAAACCCGCCCATGCCGCCCATGCCCTATCGGCCCCTCGAAAATGCAGGGCACTTTTACAGGGCCATACGCCGCCGCGACCACCTCGTACATTACCCCTATCAGAGCTACGAATCCACGGTGCGATTCTTCGAAGAAGCCGCCCGCGACCCCAAAGTCACCCACATCAAGATCGTCCAATACCGGGTGGCCAAAATGTCGCGCATCATGCAGGCCCTCATCGACGCCGTCAAGGCCGGCAAAAACGTTACGGCCTTCATCGAGGTCAAAGCCCGCTTCGACGAAGAGGCCAACCTCAAGTGGGGCGAGCGCTTGGAGCAGGCCGGCGTGCGGGTTCATTACAGCTTCCCGGGCCTCAAAGTACACGCCAAATTAGCTTTGGTGCGCCGCCTCGAAGACGACGCCCCCCGCATGTATACCTACCTCTCCACCGGCAACTTCCACGAAGATACCGCCAAAGTGTACAGCGATTTCGGCCTCTTCACCGCCGACGAGCGCCTCGTCAACGAAGTAGCCCGCGTATTCTCCTACCTCGAAACCATGAAACTCCCCGAGCAGCAGCGCTTCGAGCATCTGCTGGTGGGCCAGTTTAACCTCCGCAGCCGACTCGAAGCCCTCATCGATGCCGAAATTGACGCCGCCCGCAACGGCCGCCCGGCCGGCATCACCCTCAAGATGAACAGCCTCGAAGACGGCCCCATGATCGATAAGCTCTACGAAGCCAGCCAGGCCGGCGTACCCGTGCGCATGATCATCCGCGGCATCTGCTGCCTCATCCCCGGCAAACCCGGCCTCAGCGAAAACATTCAGGTGGTCAGCATCGTCGATCGCTTCCTCGAACACAGCCGCGTATTCTGGTTCCACCACGGCGGCGAAGAACTTGTCCTGCTCTCTTCCGCCGACTGGATGGTGCGCAACCTCAGCTACCGCATCGAAACGGCCTTCCCCATCTACGACCCCGCCCTCAAAGCCCGCATCATCGACTTCATCAACATCCAGCTCGCCGATAACACCAAAGCCCGCATCATCGACGAAAAATCGGCCAACCAATACGTCAAAACCAATAGCGACCTCGCCACCCGATCGCAGGTCGAAACCTACTACTACATCAAGCGAACCGCCGAAAAAGACGAAGAATGAGGCCTTTCAACCATTTGATTATCACCCATTTTTGAAAGGGGGTGAAAAAAATCAAATTTTTTTCGCCCAAAAACTTGCGTATTCGGCCACAGTGTATGTAAATTTGCATCGCTCAACAAGAAAACGAGCATCCTATAAGCAGATGTAGCTCAGTTGGTAGAGCGCAACCTTGCCAAGGTTGAGGTCGCGGGTTCGAGCCTCGTCATCTGCTCCAAATCAAAAAGCCAGTCAGTAATGACTGGCTTTTTTCGTTTGCTTTCGCTCCGCATTCACCTCATGTTATGGGTTTGAGTTTTTTTTTGGGGCCACCGCCGCGCCGCCCGTATCGCCGCCCACCCAAAGGAGCGCAAAACACGGGCGGCGCGGCGGCCGGGCTATCCGGTCGCAGGAGCTCCCTTTTATCCCTTGGCCGGGCGCCTACCGCTGCTGAGCGCTCGCCGCTGAACGATGGCCGCAACCCTCGCCAAACGGCCTTCAACCCGGAGAAAGCGCCGGGATGCTGTGCCGAAATTTCCCTATCTTTGCCTTAAAACCAACCGCAACATGCCGAAACGCACGCCATTGGGTTCATCTGACTTCAAGGGAGTCATTAATGAGGATAGGTACTACGTGGACAAGACCGCGATGGTGCGCGCCATAGTGGATGGGGCCAAGGTACAACTCCACTGCCGCCCCCGGCGCTTCGGCAAAACGCTCAACCTATCCACCCTGCGCTACTTCTTCGACTGCCGGGGGGACTACCGCCACCTTTTTGAGGGGTTGGCCATCGCCGCCGATGAGGAGATGATGAGCGGGCATCAGGGCAAATACCCGGTCATTGAGTTGTCGTTCAAGGATGTGAAGGCGGGCAACTATACCTCGGCCATGCAGGTCATGACGAGTCTGTTACACAAGGAGTGGGCACGGCATACGGCTCTGGCCGGCCATCCGGCCTATGACAAACAGATGGCCAAAATGGAAGCTAACTTAGATACGGGGCAACCCGACGAGTATATCTTCCGCGACGCCATCAAAAATTTAACCGATCTGCTACACGACCACCACGGGGCGCCGGTAGTGCTGCTGATAGACGAGTACGATACGCCCTTGGTGGAAGCCTGGCTCAAAGGCTACTATGACGAGATGATTGAATTTATGCGCCCGCTGCTGGGCGGGGCGCTCAAAGACAACGAAAGCCTCTTCAAAGGCGTGCTCACGGGCATACTGCGGGTGGCTAAAGAGAGCCTCTTCAGCGGGCTCAATAACTTCATCTCCTCGGGGGGCTTAGAGCCTGATCCTTTCTGCGATAAGTTTGGCTTCACGGAGCCGGAGGTGCAGGCCCTGCTGGCTCATCGGGGCCTCAACGGCCGCGAGATGGAGGAGGTGCGCAGTTGGTACGACGGCTACCGCTACG